>Ga0209489_101833_pt1 | contig 43724 bp, 17 predicted proteins | sample SiratrowhiteBW_FD_187527 | JGI IMG/M metagenome (GOLD analysis project Ga0209489, IMG submission 187527) | Root nodule microbial communities of legume samples collected from California, USA - Siratro white BW (SPAdes) (version 2) | ecosystem: Host-associated > Plants > Roots > Nodule | place... | reverse complement strand
TATATTGCATAGTCTAAATACAAGTCATTACAAACAAACTAAAAAAAAAAAAAAAGCAAATCATACCCACTCCTATAATAAAAAAAATATTTGATGCGTGAAACATGATAGTAGGAGTCAACGGCCGAAAATCTTGGTACGAATCATGTAGAGGGGAATTAAGGTCACCACACTTGCATATTTCTCTTAGATCTTTGGAAGATACCATAGTTGCATATAATTTGCTATTTTCTCATTGGTGTGTGTGACCAGCGGAGTACTTCTGAGATCTCCAATCCAAAATATCTATGGCAATACGTGTAACGTGTGTCGGTGTCGGTGTTCTAATTGTCTATTATTGTTTTCAGAGGGAAAGAAGAAAACAAGGTGTCATCAATGAACAAAAGCAAAGTGAATGTCCATGTCCGATAACGTTATTATGATTTCTTAATAAAGAAAGAGTGTGTGGTCCCACGCCGATTAATTAGCTAGGTGTGTGATTTTGGACCAACCAAAAATACTTCCACCATAATCACAATTAATTGACAACATATTGTTTTACGAACCTCTTCTTGCTAACAAATTCTTATGTCCCACTTTCTCGTCCTTAACCTGTCTTTATTTACCTTCAGTCTTCGATCTGCTTGTGTAAAATTAAGGTGTTACACTTCGATTTAGGTGTTACATGATCCGCCATGTTAATTTCGATTTTTTTAAGCTATCAAGAATTATTATATATTTTTTTTTATTTGATTGTGTTCATATCAAAACTGAGCTAGATCTGAGATTTGGACGTTTCGAAGTTAGAGTCAAGCTGGATTTTCTTGAGAGTAATTGGGGCGGTTGTTGAGAAATGTTCAATAAATATCTATTTCCAAAATATTCTCTAATGTTAAGATTAATATGATCTAGAAAAGAAGTTTTAAAAGTGTTAATAAAAATAATTAAATAGATTATTATTTTAAATTTTACGTTATATTTGTATGTTCCAATGAAAAGATATAAGAATCAAATCTTAAAACTTATAACCATGTATATTATCTTCTAATGAAAATCTCTAATGCATATTTTTTTTTATCGAAAACTATTTAATATTATTTGATTATTTATTTTTCTTTCTTCTTTCCTTATTAAGTACATATTTTTTATAATTTTTATCATAAAATATTATTTTTATTTTTTAGATATATATGTTTTTCCTTTATAGATTTAATTATAGAGATAAATATGATTTTTTCTTCATTTTATATAAACTATTTGAATATAACTTATTTTTAATATTATTTTAATTTTATCATTCATTGTTTTATTTTAAAAGTTATAAAAAGTACATTTGCAAAGCGTTTTTTAGCCTTTCTTTTGTATTAATTCCATTATAAATTATTTATAACTAAATACTATTCATTAATTGTATTAATTTTGTAGGTTAAATCATAAACACTATATATAAGGCTTCAGATAATAAATTTCTTATTTTTTCAGATATTTTCTTTTCCTAACTTTTTGTATTTTGAGCATGGTTTATAAGAACGTAACCCGTGTTTTATTTAAATACATAGAATTTAAATATGTTAACACGTTAAGTTTGAACAATCAAAGTGTATATTATTGCACTTAAAAGATGCCAAGATGTGTTGTAAATGTTTTGATTATAATCGATCGTGATGTAATTTGATAACATTTTTTTAGTGAATGGTAAAATTAGGTTTACCAATATAATTAATAACTTATGTTTCTAAAATGATTATGTTTAAGATACTAATGCTTAATACAATTTTTTTTATGATATGTGAAACTGGTGATTCACAATGTCACTAGTAAAAAAAAAAAACGTATTCTAAGTCAGGATAATACGTCGGTTAAAATGGAATCGATGTAAACAAAAACACGATAATATTTTTATAAATATTTGAAGAGATATTACGTCGATTAACTCAAACCCGACATAATACATCATATTCTATGTCGGTTGTCACTCATAACCGACGTACACAAGACTAAAAAAAGTAAAAATTCAAAATTTGAAAATTTTGTAATGGTGCTGAAGATACTACGTCGGTTGGAAGGTGTCAACTGACGTAGTATGTAGCCCATATTACGCGGTTGGAACTTTCCAATCGACGTAATATCCTCCTCTTGACGTGCAAGTGAATTTTGAAGAAAATTTGATAAAATTTGGTCAGATACTAAGTCGGTTGGGAGCTCCCAACCGACGTAGTATGTCCCTTGAGTTAAACTTAGGGATTTCAAGAGAGATTTAACTCTTGGGTTCATTTTTCTCTTATGCTTCTTTTTTTCTCTTACGTTTTCTTCTCCTTCACCTTCTCCTCTCAGCCTTCGCTGCCTCCTCCTCAACCTCGCTGCCTTCTCTCAGCCTTCGCGTGGTGCCACTTTTATTCTCACTAGTTTTCATTTGTATTTCGCATGGTGCCGCTTTCTCTTCTCACTGTTTTTCATTTGCATCTTTGTTGTTCACTAGTTTTGCTAGGGTTCATTTGGTGTGCACAAGCTTCCTGGTTGTCTTAGTTGAATGTTTGGTTCGACACCCCTTGCCTATTCTCTTTGCAAGAGGTTAACAATTTTTTCAAATTCATTAAAAATAGTTAGAAATTTATTTTTTACCCAAATTTTTTATCAGCATCTTGATTTAGTATATATTTGATGGTAGAGTTCTTACATTGTATAGGTTTATCATAGATTTAGGGTTTCAAAAATTTAGGACGAAAAATCTTCAAACGACCACAACTTTTGATAAAGAGCTCGGATTGAGACGCTCCAAAAATGAAAGTTGCTCGAAATGGAAACGAATTTGCTGGCCAATAGCCAAAGGTGGTTGAGCTTCCAGAAATTCCAAAATTCCATCGTTTAAGGTTTCTTTCTTATTTTTTTGTTATTTTTCACCTATTTTTTTTAGATTGTAGCCTTTTATTTCACATATCTATACTTGCTATAAAATTCTAAAATTTTTTGTAGTGTTTTCTTGTATCGATTAGAGATTTATCAACTTATTATTTTTTTTAAAAAGATAACTTTTTACGTCGGTTGTAAGCTTTACAACCGACGTAAAAAGTCCTCTATTACGTCGGTTATGGCATACAACCGACGTAGTATCCACCTCTTACGCTGTAATTTGGTTATTTTAGTTAGGTATATAATGTCGGTTTCTATTTTCAACCGACATAGTGGCGTACATATTACGTCGATTGCATAACCGACGTTATATGTCCAAGATTTTTTACGTGACCTACATCTACGTCGGTTCTATAACCGACATAGAATGTCTTCCACAACCGACATAGAAGACCATTTTTCTACTAGTGTGTAATCTTTTAAAATTATTTAGTTTGTGTTTTATTTAAATATATCTTCTATTAATCTTTTAAAAAATTAATAATGCAATAACATTTTAACACTATTTCATATATATATATATATATATATATATATATATATATATATATATATATATATATATATATATATATATATATTCTTATAAGATTGATATTACTTTCACCAAATTAGCAGGTTTCTATATGAGATCTTCTTTCTCCTTATGTATTTGAGTCTTCTAGTTTTTTTTATAATTGTCAATCGAGATGTTCTGGGTATATATGCACAAACACTTTGGTACTCAAATCAACTTGAGTATATATGTGGTAATAAATGTGCAATTAATGAATAATGTTGACCTTGAACTAACCACTAATTTGGGATTTTGATGGTATGGGTAATGCTTGTTTAAGTTGGTTAAACATGGTTAGGTGGAGACACCTCAACATATTCCAGGCACTAGTCTCCTAGACTTGAGGAGTTTAAAGAGAAACAAAAAATATTTATTTACAATCAAAGAAATATTTATTTATTTGACTTGAGGATCTCGAAAGTGATGAAGAGTTGTCGAATGTTTACCAAATAGACTTTCAGGAAAGAGAGGTGAGTCACAAGTGGACACATTTAAGTACCAAGAATTGTCTGTCTATAGTTTTCCTCATGTCACTTTCACAAAATCTGTTAGTAAAAACTTTAAAAAAATTACGCGTAGATGTTGATTAGTTACAGCTTCATGGGCCATGGCCATGAGAGTTTTTGTATGAAAGGAAATTTTACACTTTCTTTACCTAAGGGTTGATAACATCTTGAGCTGACTCGACTGGGAAATGTTTGGCTATCCCACTTACTGACCCCCAAGCCTTGAGACCATAGGTCAAAGGGGGTGGATCCTGCTGATGTAAGCACTTATAAAGATGTGAGCTTAGTGGATTTCACGATCAAGGGCGAAGGGTCGCAAGGATTCAAAAGTGTTTCCTTTCTATGATAATTAAATAGAAGTTAGATCCAATCATTTGGACCACTTGTGTTTCTAGCATTGTCCAATATCCAACATCTGAGAGCCCTAGTAATGACTAAGTGCAAAGAGTTTATTCTCGAATGAGGTAACATGTCTTCATTATTTAGTTTTTTTTTTTAGTCTTTGAGTATCTGCAGGGGATTCCAGAGGGTCAGTCAGCAGGGTAGGAGAGACCTCGTCTTTAGGCGCGGGTGCTATTCGGGAAGACGAGGTTGATAGGGTTGAGACCCTAGCGGTCGAGATTGCCGAGACGGATCTCCTCTTTAAGACGGGCTAAGAGTGGGTGGACACGAGGGTGACTAAGTACTTTTCCAGGTATAGGTGGTTGTCCACATTAGAGTCTTTTGCAAAGAGTGTAGGTATGCTTGGTAAGGATGCCAAGGAGGGTATAATTGCTCTCGAGAGATTCATTGCCATTGGCAATGTATGTCATGGCCGAGAAAGTGTTAGCCTAATTTGCTAATGATGACAAGTGCACTAGTCACAAATATAGTAAGTAATAAATATATCGTGTCTTTCCAAAAGATTTGCGCATTACAAGACAATAATAACAATTATAACAAAATTAGACTCAAGAATAATTTTGATTTTCGCAAAAAATTGAATTTAAAATATTTTTTATTATTTTTGTCAGCAATTGGAATGCAGCAAAAAGATTAATTATATGATATTGTCAAGGTTAGACTTCACCAATTCTTACTCTCATTTATGAAACAATATCTTCATTTTAAGCAAATATCAATGTCAACCCACAAAAAATACCCACATCCTAATTCCTTAAGTGAATGAGCATAACTTATCCATTAACCGTCAACTCCTTGATCAATTATATAAATAACACTTGTCATCGCCACAAGGGTTTTACGACAACAAATGAATCCTATTTCTACACACATGCTTTCATTTGATATCTTAATTCAATTTTTTATTACAAAAGATATTTCCTAATACCCAAAGAATTAAATATCAAGCCACAAATCAACACGATAGGTAATAAGTGCAAAATTAAAATACTGATATATTGAAAGAAAAACACCTATGTACAGACATATTTATTAACATCAATATTGATTACATGAGAGTTCAGGAAGATTAAATATAACCCCAACAATAATGAGTTTAGCTCCTCATAGTCACGAGAAGAGTAAACATAGCAAATGAATAATGGAAGATGATAGAAAACCCTAAACCTGTTTCCAAATGTGACTTTTGCTCCTCAACAGTATTCCTAATCCTAAAGTCTCAACGATTCTCCCTTCTCTTGCCTCATGTTGTTAAGTGCTAGAGAGGTCATGTGGTGTGGTCAGCTGGTAGTGAATTGTGTGTTGAATCTACTCTCCAAGGTCTCAAAACTGTCAATAGAGAGAGGTGTCAAGTAGGTGAACCAACTAAATGTTGCCACCTTAAATGAGATGGAAAGATGTAGCATAATATGGTGTCATCTACAGTGTATATGCTCATTTACATCAAATAAACATCTACGTATTTGTTAGACTCAACATCTATAGTATGTGCTTAGGCCTTTCCATTGGGTCAGGAGCTCAACACTCATAATGTTGTTGATGAAAGGGTGACGTCGCCCATTTACCAAGGTAAGGGAAGTGTTGGTTGAGGTGCAAAGCTGTGACTTGGGCTCCACTGTTTGAGTTATGTTCACATGAGACACCCTAGAACCTTGGTGATGTTGTAATATTCCTACTTCGATTTTCATTTTCTGGAGTTGGAGAAGGTGGGTCCGCCTACAGTCTCTTCCTCATATATTCATTTTCTTGCCTAACGATATAGATCTCCTCAATGTTCTTATGTCTCATTGCAACCATTTCCCACTAGAAACCCTAAAGTAGTACCATGGAATTGGTCTTTGATTTTCTGAAATCTACTTGCCTCTCATCGTGAATCATGTTTCTTGTTGATATTATTGAACTTCAAACCTTAATTCTTTTCAATCTCATGATGAACATCAATTATTCTTATATAATTCTAAAGAAATTTTTTCATGATATGTCATCTTCTAATTTTTGACTTAATGTCTTTCGTCTTCAATCTTCAGATGATTTGATTTTTAGCTTTGTCACAAAATAAGAGAGATACCTAATGTTAGTTTGATATTTAAGTCAATAGTCAAAACTTTTAAAAATTGGATTGAAAACTTACCTTTTACTTTGGAGCATTGCATTAGGATAGGAAGACATTGTTCATAATTATTCTTTTTAAAGCTTTTTCAAATTACTATTGTTGTGAGGAGGATGAACAGCTTGATAATGAAAATAAAAATGTTTAACTCGATTGTGGTATTAGATAACCAATCCGTTTATGACCGGTTATAGTAGTGGGTACACGCCTATTTTATCTCCTACCACTCGAGAACTTCTCCGCCTACACACAATGTACTGAAATTTTGTTTGTATGGTTCCTCTAGAATGATATGATCTGTACTTCGACTTTAGGATTAGCAACGAGATATTTTCGTAACCTATTCTATTATTTTTGGGTTAATGGATAATCTTGTTTAAATTGCTTTACGGTTGTTAAGTTATACACAAAATTGGCTCCCTTATTCAATACTAGAACAATATTCAAACGAATTACATTTTAAATATACCAAGTCATTCAAATAAACTGTGTCGGTTCCTTTGTAATTAATAACAAAAAAATGGAATAAATTTAGAGTACGGTAGGCATCTATTTAGAGTACGAGTGAGCGATCCAGGGAAAATAATATATAACTAAAAGATTTGATAATATAATAATTAATTATTCTTTCTTTAAAAAGTACAAGCACATTGCTGGACGCTAGCATGTTGTCCATCAAACGAATATAAACAGTATCCTGAAAGCGAAAGAGAAAACAAAGAAAAATGGAACAACAAGGAAAAAAGAAACATGTGCTTATGTTGCTCGCTGTCTGAGGGCAGGACCTTCTTCTTCCACGATAGCAATAGTTATTAATTTATGATGACAACATGAATTCATAATGACAACATGAATCAAACAGGTTCTTTCTTTTCAACTATTAAGTTTTCGCTCTCTGATAATTCTGTAAGATTAATATGTGCCACTTATTTAGTTTTATCTGATTTCTTATTTTATTGATAATGCAGGTATTTTTCAAGTCAAATAAAATTATTATACTTTTTTTAAACTTATGGTAGATATTATTATAAATTTTGTTATTTTAGTTAAACCGATAATATAAAGCCATCATATTCTACCATCACATAATATTATTAAAAAAAAAGAATTTCAATTCATGGAAGACAAAAGAGACCCATATAATAAAAGATAACACTCCCACTTAAAACCTAAACAAGGGACTTGATTAGAAAAAAAAATCTAAACTAATATAAAATAGTAAAATAAGATACTATAAAAAATAATTTTTTATAACAAGTTTTAATTTTTTTATTTATAGAGAATTTATTCTTTTTTATGAGTTTGATTTAACTTTGTAATTTTTATTATATTTTTTTATTTTTCTTTATAAAAGCGTTTTTATGTGATAACAAATGATTGGTAGATTTTGAAATGATGTAAAATATAATAATATCTAACTTAAGCCTTTTTTATTAAAAAAAATCATATTATCAACAAACTATTATATGACAAATAAATTTATTATACGTGATAAAGTTATTTTTCATATTAATTGAAATAAACAAATAAATGACCAAATTATTGTTTTTTAAAGGCCAAATTAATGTTAAAACAATTTATCAACCACAAATTAATGTCATGTTGTTTAACCAACCCATGTATCCGATGGCGTACCAAACTCACTAAATCAAGGTATTTGTCAATTAATGCTTTTATATATATTCTAGACCAGATCTAGATGTAGTTTGTGTCAGGATCTAAGGAAATAATATATCATGGAATTATGAGAGCATGGAGCATCATAAAGTAGGTCATAAATTAAAAAACCGGTAGGTAATTGAGAACTTAGAAGGTTGAAACTTAAGGTGCGTTGAAAAACACTTACAATATACGGCAATGGGAGATTTGAAGTCAACCAAAACACCAAAGTCTGGAATTATTAAGTATGAAAATGTTTCGTACATTTACAGGAGAAATTTTGAACTACGAATTTCTAAGCCAGGTTGGTAAAGTTGTTCAATCAAACGACTCAAGAGGCAAAAATGTGTTTGGGGGAAAGGCTCAAAGTTGGGTGGAGTGGTTCACGTCCCCGCTTAATCCCTCCCAGTAAGGTGGCATAGAAGATTTATTTATTAAAAATAATTTCAGCACATTGAATTCAGCATTTATTACCAGAGAAAAAATGACAAACTGATTCCTGATATCCCAGCAAAGTTGAGGACTTGTCAATATTTCATACAGGTATGGATTTTAAAGACCCAGATAATGCAAATTAGGCCAGTGTCAATTATTAATTATAAATAAAAGATAAAAGGAGTAAAAGTTAAAAGGAAAAAAAAAAAAAAAGACTTGTTACATAAAGTAATTTTAAAGGTGACTAGAGGATGGATGTACACATGTTATTTCTGGTTTATCTTTTGAAAGTTCTTAATTAAATATCTTTTGACTGGATGGGGTGAAGACAAGAGATTGTTGTTGGGGTGATGTGATTTTGGTTGAATACGAGTGTAGAATTAGAATTTATTGAAAAAATAAATTTATTGGGGTGATGTGACTTCATTGAAAAAATAAAATTAATCTCATAGACTTATTATTGGATTATCTAAGTCGCTTAATTAATTTCCTGAATTAGAATTTATTGATAAATATGATGTATAGTAGTTCTCAGTCATATTCAGAAACCTAGAAATTAACCACATCATCTTAGTGAAGCAAGGTGTTTGGTAAGAGAGTTGGTGGTATTGGTGAGAATAAATTGGCAATATTACCCTCACCAACTCCTCAGTCACCAAGAACACTAACTCGTGGAAACTGGGAAAGACTTTAAACCAAATATTGTTGTGACGTACATGATGAGAGAGCATCACATTCAGGTTTTGAGTAGAATTGAATTTCTTGCTTTAACTTGAATTGATGTTAAAAGAAGTAAGGTTGATGCTCATTGAACCCTTTGATGTTAACTTGTTAAGCATTTTCCAAATCTAACTCTTTTCGTGATTCACAGAGCTAATTAATATGTCAAACTTGTAGATCTACCAATGAGTGTAAGCTGCACACCTTTTACACACAAATCACTGTTTCCTCATTTTAGTCAAAAGAAAAAAGCATACTAATAACAGTTCTAGATCGCTGTAGTTTTTCGTTTTCTTTTTACCCTAAACAAATCAACTTTTGTTCTTGCCGTGTTGGTTACACAACTGTTCTATTGTTTCACATGTGTATGAAATAATAAAACTCTTACAAATACTAATGTGCTTAAAAATGTTTGGTTTAATGTTTTGGTAAAAAGTACATCCATGTAAAAAATGTGAAATAAATTACAATATGTTATGGATGTGCGCCTACTAACACATGACAAAGAAATTTGAGTCACAATATTTTTTTTTGTCTACTTTTTCTTTTAAAGTTGATGAAAAATGAGCTTAAATGTGCCACCAAACATGTATTTAGAAATAATTAATTTCTTATGCTTTGAAATGAATACACTTACGTGTCTCCACTGCCCAACTAAATAAACACGTGTACTCTTAGCCTTCTCATAAAAGGGTTTCAAATAAATAGATTCTAAATAAAATATTAAAACAAATAATTAATATATAAATGAAAATAATAATGGAAGAAGTGGTTGGTGAAATTTTCACTCTCCCATAGCACACTGTACACAAAAGTTAGAGAGATATCACGGTTTTGCTTTCAAGCCAAAATTAGGGGAAAATCAATATCGGGCCTTGCTTTTTAGTTTATTAAATTCAACACTATGAACGGTGAAATTTTGGAGAAATTATAAAAATAATTAATTAAAAAAATTGTTTGGAGAAAAAATTATAATTAATTTTAAAATTAATAATAGTAATTAATTATATTTGTATGTGTACAGGGTATAATTATTTAAATAAGTAAAACATTAGATAAATAAATATTTAAAAATAGATATATTTAAAAATAGATATATTTAAAAAATAGATAAATTTTTAAAAAAGATAAATATTGTGAAAAAAATAAACAATTGTAAGAAAGTAATGGAAATTATGTGATATAGTTAATTTCCCGAGCAGTGAAAAATATATTAATTTTAAAAAATAAGTACATGTGATATATAAATTTGGAGAAATAAAAATTTAAATAGATAATGAATTTAAAGTACATATATTTTAAGGAAATATAAATTTAAAAAATATGTAAATAAATAAAATTTATGAATAAGTAGAGGAAATAAAGACTTGCAAAAGAAATTATTGAAATTTTTGAGTTGTAATATTTTAAATGAAATATTGATGAATTGGAAGAAATATTTTAAAAATATTGATAGAAAGGAAATTAAAAAAAGTATCGAAATAAATTTTTGAAGTATCATTATTCTATTTTATTTTAATTATTTATACTTATAATAGTAAGGTTTATGAATGTAAATAAAGATGACATTTATATATACAATTGAAAATTGGGTGGAAAATGTATTATTTTAGGATTTAGTTTATATATTAATAATTTTATATAATAATATTTTGAAAGAAGTAAAGTAAAAAAGAAATATAAACCATTTGAATCATTAGTTAAGGAAAATCGAAAAATAAAAATGAAATTAATCATATCAACAATTAGTGAAATGTAAATCTTTTAATGTTATGGTGGTTGATATAAATAGTGTTTATTAAGTCAAGAATCAATTTTTCAGGGGTTGTTCTTTATAAAATCTTTAGTTTAGAAAAAAAAATTCTATGTTACTTCATAATTGTTCATGTTGCACAGTTGGATATAGTAGTTGAGTTTTTTTTCCCACGCTTAATCATTTGTTCAATATTAATGTCAGATTTGATTTTCGTTGAATCATAGACTATTTTTTATTAATTTCTCTAAGAGGACGATCTTAGTTGATTTTAGTGACTTCTTTATGATCTTTGTATTGTAGTATTTGAGTTATATTGTGTAATAGTTGATGAAAAAACCAGTTAAATTGAATTGTCATTGTTTTTAGGTTATTACATATATAGGTATGACTATAACCATTTGAAATTTTGATTTGGACTTTTCATTATGGTTCCATTTTTAAAGTAGAAATCTCATTAATGTTTAGCACGCATTCCTAGTGACATGGACAACTCCTAAATACATGCTAGTATGCTTATGCATTCGATGACAAATTTTTTTGAGTCACCGCCATCACTCATTACATGTCAGGATAACACCCTAAAATGTTAGTTATGCTCAACACACATATGGGGTAACATTGACAAGTCCTAAACACGTGACAGTGTGCATATGTGCATGTAATGACAAATTTTCTGAGCAACCCCAACTACCAATTACATGTCAGGATAACATCCCATCTAAGATTAGTTATGTTGAGTACATGTATAGAGTGACATTTAAAAATCCTAATCGCATGGAAGAGTGCGTGTCCATGTGTATGTGATGACATATTTTTTGTGTTTTTGACTAAATGTTTTGAACTTGTACCTCATTTTTTTTTTCAACAATCCCGTAATTATCTTTTTTTAGAAGAAATATGAAGTGAAATACACTTCCTTAAGCCCATTTTTGTATTTAAGTTCATCATTATGTGCGACAAAGTGAGCCACTTGACATGGTTTTAGGCTGGACAATAATGATTTTTATGTTTTTGACTAACATTTTTGAACTAGTACCTCTTTTTTTGTGTTCTGTTCAAACAACCTTGTCATTATCTTTTTTGTGTCCTCCTTATTATTTGACTTAGGTAGTTGGGGCGTATGTCATCACTATCCAACACAATCTAGTTTAACACACATTTCCAATGACCATGATAAGTAATAAACATGTACTAGTGTGAATGTTTATCTGATGACACATGTAAGCCACCCCAACCACCAAAAGCTTGTCAGGGTTAGATCCTATCCAATATAATCTAGGTTAACACATGTTTCTAGTGACTATGAAGCATGTAGTAGTGTATATGTCTATCTGATGACACGTATCCTGAGACTGCACAACCAACCAATGCATGTTAGGGTTACATCTTATCTAACATAGTCTAAGTCATCATTTATTTACAGTGACTATGACAAGTCATAAACATGTGACAGGGTGCATATTTGTTTATTGACACTTGTCTTCAGCCACCCCAACCACTCAATGCTTGTCAAGGATACATCCTATCCAACACAATCTAGGTCAACACACTTTTCCAGTAACTATGATAAGTCATAAACGTTCTAAAGCAAACTCGTACCCAGTATTGGAGACAAGAATAAAAAGGTCACCAAGCTAGAGTCTTGGCCAGGTGCTTATTAGGAGTTTGGGCCTAATCATTAATGACTACATCTTCTACCTATACTCTTCTACAATTCTATCCTTTTGTTGGAGTCGATGAACTTCTTGTCTTAATAGGAGGGTAGATGGTGTTTTCTTACGGTTGCTTGTAATTAATTCCAATACTAAATTTGGGGATTATGATGAAGTTTAATGTCTTAAACCAGTGATGTCCACCAGTACATAGCTAATCCCTGGAAACTAAGTGTAGTGAGGGATACTCATCTCTTCGACGTATTTGGTAACATTCAAAAGGTTGTTACCTTCATCTCTTAATCTAGATATTCTTCTACGTTGTCTTTTTCATCTAAAGGAGGAAGGGCAAGTTTAGGCTCTTTAGGGTGATGCTAATGTTTAGACCTATGTTATCTAGGTGGTTGTTGATAGTTGTCCTGATTATGATGACTACTTTTAGAAAATTATTCATGTGAAGGGAAATCTTCATCATTTTTTTCTCTTTTACATGACCCTTCACTATGATTTTTTCTTATCCTTCGCCACCATCCTTTCCATCGTCATCCTTATATCCTTCATAGATTGAGCCATTTTTTCTCATCATCTCAATTATTTCTCTTTTGGTTTCTCTCATTTCATCTCTCACCCACTCTCCTTCATTATTTATAACATTAGCCTAAACATTGGAAGAATGCACAAGATCATCTTTCGTTTAAAAAGATTTTAACAATAGCTTTAGAATACGTAAACGAAAAGACTGAGTGATGAAAAAGTTTTTGTAAATAAGATTTTTAAGTTTTTTTGGTGAAGTTTCTAAGAACGAATAGAAATGAAAGGATTTCGAGTAAATTCCCATAAAAGAGAGGTGCGTCACCTGGACAACTAAAATCCAAGTCTTTCCTAACGAGAATGTTCTGCATGTCCTCTTCCACAACATCTCTCGAAAGAACTTGAAAACAATTTTCCCTACGTAGTGTATGCTTACGTGATTTCTAGATACCAATGAAGGTCTTCTAATGTTTAAGTGTTTTAAACTTTGGATCCTAGTTGTCACGAAGACCTAAGGAAAAATAAGTAACAATGTAAAAGAAATCGTAAGAATGTTAAGACAAATAAGGAAGCAAGAAAACTAGACTTGTAAAACATCACATCATCAACATGAAATTTGAAGAAAATTTTGAAAGAAGTACTTATCCCTTGAAGAACCTAAGCTCTGATGCCAAATAATTCATCTTCCATTGGGCATGTGCTTGCTTCCATGAGTTTATGTAGGTTTTGACATGAATGAGACTAAGCAGCGAAATGATATAGTTGATGCGCAGTTTTGGAAGTGTTAGAGGTGGAAATTCAAGGAGAATCTAAGTGAGGTTAGGCCAACACACTAAGACAAAGTACAGAAAAATCTTAAGGACACTACTCTAGGAAGAGTTCTTGACCAACGAGAAGAGGCTTAAATTTTCTAGCATTTCAACACTCATTCATGAACTAAATTTTCAAGTACATGCATCAGTGGACTTCTAAGCCTAACTATATTGTAACCTTAACCCTAACTTGTAAGATTAGCTTCTAAAAAAAATTCAAATGAGGTGATGACAAATGTCAAGCCATTACTGGAGAGGATCCTCTCAATAGAGGACGTGGCATGTTGCAATAAGCATGAAAAGCATGGGGTGCCACCTAGCCTTAGTGTGAGTCCATGAGGTGCCACCTAGCCCTAGCCTGAGCACCAACCCTAGTTAGGGTGTTTGACCTAGGCAACTTCTCTTTCTATTCTTTGGGTTAAGGTTTATTCTTCTACAAACATTGGCCCAAATACAGGTAAAAAATTAAAATTCCTATACTACTAAGTTTAGTGTGCATGTTTATCTGATGATATGTCCTGAGCCACCAAAGTCATCCAATGCATGTCAGGATTACATCACATCCAACACAGTGTAGGTTAGCACACATTTCCAGTAGCTATTACAAGTAATAAACTTGTGGCAGTGTACATGTTTATTTCAAGAGACACATCCTAAGCCATGTCAATCACCCAATGCATGTCATGGTTACATCTCATCTAACAGAAGTTAACACGCATTTCAAATGGCTAAGACAAGTAATAAACATGTGTCAATGTGAATGTTTATCCGATGACATTTGTCTTGAGCTACCCCAACCACCGAATGTTTGTCACGATTAGATCCCATCCAACATGGTCTAGGTCAATACGCGTTTCGATTGACTATGACAAGTAACAAACGTCTGGTAATATGCATATTTATTTGATGACACATGTTCTGAGCCACCCCAATCACCTATTGTGCGTCAGGGTTACATCTCGTCCAACACTATCGTGGTCAAGATGCCTTTCCAATGACTATGGACAATTATAAACATGTGGCAGTGTGCATGTGTTTATTTGATGACATATGTCCTGAGCCACCCAACCACCCAATGTGTGTTAAGCAAGGTAGTTAATATCGAGATTTTAATTGTAAAATTGTAGGATTGTATATACTATTTGCGATTCAAATTTCATGCAAGATTGTGGAATAGCAAAATCATAAAGATCGTCGAATAAAATCGTAAAAACGTGTGATCGCGATTTTTTCCTGTGCATTGACTATTCACCTTCTTGGGTGAGTAAATTCAGTTCAAACCTGATTTTAATTAAAAAATAATGCAATCAAAATTTTACATTGATATAAGTATTGTGAGCCTTGCGATTAAATTCAAAACAAATTCCAAACCCAATTAACAATTAATAGTCTTTTCAGATGCACCACTCACCTTCTTGATTAAATATCAGTTTCAATCTAAATTAAAATAAAACCACCACCCAATTAAAATAAAACCAAACAAATGTGCATCTCCTTCATTTCTTTTATAATATCTCTCAAATACTTTCTTTTACTTCTTTTGTGTGTTATGTATGTATGTATGTATGTGTGTGTGTGTGTGTATATATATATATATATATATATATATATATATATATCTAAAAAAGTAAAATCTACTATTCATGTTACAATTTTACGATTTACGATTTTGTGAGCTTGTCACGATCCTATCCCGATTTTAACTACCTTTGTTTTAGGATTACATCCTATCCAACACCGTCTAGGTTAGCACACTTTCCCGATGATTATGATAAGTAATGAACATGTTGTAGTTTGCCTGTTTCTTTGATGAATCATGTCTTAAGTCACTCCAACCACCCAATGCATGTTAGAGTTAGATCCAATCCAACATAATCTAGGTCAACACGCCTTTCTAATGACCATGAAAGGTCATAAAAATGTGGCAATGTGCATGTTTATCTGATGACACATGTCTTGAGCCACCCCAATCACCTAATGCATGTAAGGTTACATCCTAGCCTACCTCACTGCTTCACTATAAAAGAGTGTAATTGGATGAGTGGAAGAATGTGTAATTTCAAATTTGTAGTACTAAAAATGGTTTTTTAAGATTGTAATTGGATGAGTGGAAGAATGTGTAATTTCAAATTTGTAGTACTAAAAATGGTTTTTGAAAAATGAATAAATACAATTCATTTTGTGCCTTACTTAATTATGACGGTTGATTGTCTGCATTATGTAAGTTTCTGAATGGTGTTACACTTAGTCACATAAAGAGGATTATTGAGACTGAACTATTTTGCTCTTAAGATTGAGAAGTTACAAATGTTTTTATCATATATCACTCTTATGGAAAAACTTACCAATATGTTTTTCTTGTAAGTCAGAAAGATGTCATGAAAGAAAATTCACAAAGTTGGGTTTCTTTTAATCTTTATTGTTAGAATTGTTTGTTTATATCTTGTAGTCTTCTTTGCAATAATATATAAAAAAATTTGTCTCTTTATTGAAGAAAATTTCTACAAGTTGACCTTGTCATGTTATTTTTCAATTTCTCCAAAATTAAATATTATGTTGGAGATCTCACATCGACTAGAGATAAGACCTTTCAATAATTTATAAATGGGTGCAAACCTCACTTTATAAGTCGGTTTTGTAAGGTTGAGTTAGGCTTAAATTCTATTTCTTGATATGGTATCAGAGCCTATCCTAGCACGATTGTTGGGGCCACCGGCTATCAAGGCGCTATCGGATCACTCTTAAACAATATAGTCCCATGCACGAGTTGAGCAATCTTGGCATGAGAGAGTGTGTTGGAGATCTCACATATTCTAGAGATGAAGCCTTTCAATAGTTTATAAATAGGTGCAAACCTCACTTTATAAGCCGGTTTTGTAAGGTTGAGTTAGGCTTAAATTCCATTTCTTGAGATATTACAATTTTTAAATTCAGATAGAATTGATATTTTTCCACATTTTTATATTTAGAAAACACTATTACACATGACATAAAATATTCACTTTATTCACTTAATCAAAATTAATTCATTTATTTTTCAACTCTAAATTTTAATCAATTATATTTTCTAATTTAACTTTTCCTAAATAACATTTTCTATTCATAAACAAATACCTACTCATATTATTATTTTACCATTTAAAATAAACCTACACAATTACTTGTTTCCTATATTTCTCTAAATTAATATATTACATACACTTATTTTTTTAAATTAATATAATTTTTTATCAATTCGATCATATCACATAATCCATTACTTTCTTCTAATTCTTTACAAATTTTACTTATTTATATTTCTTTAAAATATATCTATTTCCAAAAATTTATTTATCTCACTTTTTACTTCTTTAAATAATTAAATACCACACACTTACTAAATATAATTAACTTTTTATTTTCACTTAATTATTTCATATATTTTCCCCAAAATTTTTTGATTTTATTATTTAATTTGATAAATTAAAACACAATAAAAATAACACACCAACTCAGAATTTGTTTTGTCAGTAATAGAAATCCAATTGATTTTCCGGTAGCACCTGCACAACTCTAAGGCCAGAGTTCAGCTCTCTAGAACAAAAATTTGACGTGAAACTAAAACCATACTATCAGTGTAAAAATAATATACAGTGTACCGTTATGGGAAAAAAAAAAGAGGAACAATGCGATGTCAGAAAAAAATTGCGTGGTTGGTTAGTAAAGGAGCACCACGAGAGAACAAGTGGACATAATTAACCTGTAACTAACCAAGCTCAAGCACAGCCTACAACTGTCCATTCACACACCCTCCTACCTTTAAAACCACACTCACATTTCCCACAACCAACACAACACTTTCTTCTCCTTCTTCGCTCACTCTCTCACATTCTTCCTTCATTTCCAACACTCATGGATCCTGTGAGCGTCTGGGGGAACGCGCCTTTGGTCACGGTGGATCCCGAGATCCATGACCTCATCGAAAAGGAGAAGCGCCGCCAGTGCCGCGGCATCGAGCTCATCGCGTCGGAAAATTTCACCTCCTTCGCGGTCATCGAGGCCCTGGGCAGCGCCCTCACCAACAAATACTCCGAAGGCATGCCGGGAAACCGCTACTACGGTGGCAACGAGTTCATCGACGAGATCGAAAACCTCTGTCGCTCACGCGCCCTAACCGCATTCCACCTCGACGCCCAATCCTGGGGCGTCAATGTGCAGCCCTACTCCGGCTCCCCGGCCAACTTCGCCGCCTACACGGCGGTGCTCAACCCTCACGACCGCATCATGGGGCTGGATCTGCCCTCCGGTGGCCACCTCACCCACGGCTATTACACCTCCGGCGGGAAAAAGATCTCCGCCACCTCAATTTACTTCGAGAGTCTCCCTTACAAGGTGAACTCCACCACGGGGTACATCGACTACGACAGATTGGAGGAGAAGGCGTTGGACTTTAGGCCAAGGATGATAATCTGCGGTGGAAGCGCTTACCCTCGTGACTGGGACTACAAACGCTTCAGGGAAATTGCCGACAAGTGCGGCGCACTGCTCCTCTGCGACATGGCGCACATTAGCGGCCTTGTGGCTGCTCAGGAAGTGAACAACCCCTTCGAGTATTGCGACATTGTCACCACCACGACGCATAAGAGCTTGCGTGGTCCCAGGGCGGGCATGATCTTCTACCGGAAGGGTCCGAAGCCGCCCAAGAAGGGGCAGCCGGAGAACGCCGTTTATGAATTCGAGGACAAGATCAACTTCGCCGTTTTCCCTTCTCTTCAGGGTGGCCCTCACAACCACCAGATTGGGGCCCTCGCCGTGGCGCTGAAACAGGCCGCCACGCCTGCCTTCAAGGCCTACGCCAAGCAGGTGAAGGCCAACGCCGCCGCGCTCGGGAAGTTCTTGATGGGGAAAGGGTACAGTCTCGTCACCGGTGGAACGGAGAACCATCTTGTCTTGTGGGATCTCAGACCTCTTGGATTGACTGGTACACGATCGATCGATTGATCTATCTCCTCCACCTTCTGATTTCGATTTGTTGCCAATGTATTAACAGTGTATTTTATTGCTTCGCAGGGAACAAGGTGGAGAAACTCTGTGATCTATGCAACATTACCGTCAACAAGAACGCTGTTTTTGGTGACAGCAGTGCCTTGGCCCCCGGGGGTGTACGAATTGGTAACTCGCTTCTATTCAATGTGTTAAAGTACAAATCTTTCTTTACCAACTGTGTTCAAAACAAGATCTTGGATTGTGTCTATCTATACTCTTGATTTTTAATCACAAAACTCATATGAAGTTTCTTAAGTAATTTTAGTGACGTGTTTGGATTGGCAGTGAGAGATCCAAAACCATGGTGATGCAGTGTAAAAATTGGAAGCAACTCTGTGTGTTGGTTTGCCTTCAATGAGGGAAATCTTAATTGATTTTGGCAAAAGTTAACCCAGACCAAACATGCTCTGGTGTTGTTTTCAATTAGGATTATAATATGTGCAGTAAATAAGTCTATTTAAGATTAGCATAGCAGCATATTTATTGAAGTGAAATCTAGAAACAATGCCGAAAATGCCCAGATCTAAGATTTGTGATCATTTAATGCATTCATAACACGGTATTGTAGTTGTGTATTCGTATTGGAAGAAATTTTGTTGAGGATGTGTTCCATTTAATGCTTTGACAGTGGTGTAATAGTTCCGGGTAAGCTTGCAGGCTGGTCTTTTTAAAGCATTTTTAGTTGTTGTTTGTGCAATATTACTGGCAAATCATTGACCTAGTGTGTTACTTTTGATTTCTTTTTTTCTAAATATTGTTCTACATAAAAGTGAAGTATTTTGATGAGTTTACCAAAATGCTTTGTTTTTGCTCCTGTTTCTGCATTTTTTCTGAGATGTTTGTTAAATGTGCGGGTTTGTTTAGCACGAGTATCTGATTGGAGTTTGTGTGAGCAGGTGCACCTGCCATGACTTCTAGAGGTTTGGTTGAAAAGGACTTTGAGCAGATTGGTGAGTTCCTTCACCGTGCCGTGACTCTCACACTGGAGATCCAGAAGGAGCATGGTAAACTTCTAAAGGATTTCAACAAGGGCCTCGTCAACAACAAGGCTATTGAAGATCTCAAAGCTGATGTTGAGAAGTTCTCTGCCTCGTTTGACATGCCCGGCTTCCTGGTATCTGAAATGAAGTACAAGGATTAGTTTCAATCAAACAACTCTCCACTTAATTGTGTTATTCAAAGTTCAGCACAAAGTGCATAAGTAGAGAAAAGGAAAATAAGTTTCATCCTTTTTTCGGAGTGATGGGATTATAGGGATGCTGTTTCAATTCAAAAGTTTGAAGTGTTTTTGGCTTTGTATTCATGTTTAATTTTTTAGCCTTTAGTATCATATTTTTTTGTTATAAAAAAATCCAAATAATAATACATGTGCTTTCTTACGTTTTCTCTACCATGTTTCACGATCTACAAATTTTTTAATCGAGTTAAGAAAAAGTATATTATTGCTCTTCGAGGTTTGTTTCCATTGTAGGTTCAAACTAAGGCCAATTAGTATTTGTTGGACAAATTTATCCTGTTCTATCCTCTTTCTTATGCTTCCATTGCTCCATTGTTCATACCTTTTTGTTTTTAATTACATCTCCAAACTCCGATGAATTCTAGTTAAACAATAAAAGGTAAATTATTGCTTTCCAAGTTTTTTTTTAACTGTAGATTAACGTGGATTTGACTTTTGTAACTTTAAAAACCGTAAATAAAAATTAAATAAAAAAATTAAAATAGTAATATACTTATATTATTGAAGAAAATTAAATATCTAATAAATAATAAAAAATGTCTATATTTATTAAATACTTAAGTTAATTACAAAGTAATGTGGGATCATATTTTTGTTGCTTTGTTAAGTTGGATTTTCATTTAGATTAGACATTTTTTGGAATAGAGTTCGTTAAGTGATATTATAGCTTCGCTTAGGGCTTTGATAGCTTCGGTTTCTCTTCAACAGATTCAATTAAGTGTCTCATGAAAGGATAACTTTGTGTTTGCTACTGGTTCATTAACTATTTTTTAAATTTGCAATATTTGGGCAAAGTTTAAATATTTTTTTTTGTTTATGATGAATTTAAGATTCTATGTGCAATTGAGTTCAATTTTTCTAAAATTATTACATTTGCATTCATTTATAATATACGGAAATGTGGAAGAACTTGTTAAAAAGTGAGAAGAAAAGACATGAAGAATAAATAAAAAAAATAATAACAAATGAACATGTAAATGAAGAAATAAAAGAGAGAGAGGAAGTTTTTAAACTTTTGGAAGAAGTCTTAAAGTTTTTGGAGGAAAATATTAGAGAATTATATATGTGTAGTTCTTAGAAAATAGGAGGAATTTGAGAGAAACAAGTATTTGATGGTAATAACTTGAAAATCTTAATATTAAATGTAGAAAGTTAGAAGTGTCTTTTAAAAGTCTTTAACTAACATGCAACTCACATGAGCACATGCCAGTACATGGGTTAGTGTGAGTCATCATTTGACTCTTTAAGCTTTCAAGTTAGTATGAGTCATCATTTGACTCTTCAAGCTTTTAAGACACGTTGAACCTTGAAACTCTTAGGAGGTGCCACATGTGCTTGTCATCCTAATCATCATTTTATAATCATTACATTTCTTAAATCTAGAAAATTATAATATGCATTCCCTAATTTTAAGAGATTAGTTTTGTTAAAACATAATTAACTTTTAATTACCAAAGTTATCTCTAGTTTTCTGTCTCTTCTTCTTCTTCAACTGAAGAAAATTCCATCTATATATGGAAGGTTTCTCTCTTTGTAATATAAAGAACTCTTTGTGAGAATTTGTGAGAGTTCTATTATCTTATTTTGGTTCTTATCTTGAGAAGTTTTCTCAAATGATAAATCCTCTTGCACTCATCGTTCGAATTCTTGATTCAAGGTAACATGTTCTTCTCATTTCTCTTCTTTAATCATTTTACCTGTTCTTGTTTCCTTATACATTTTCTTGAAATATTGAATGTTAATTATCTTCTACCTCCTTGTATGTTTCCATTTGCACCCATTACATTCTTCTCCTATGGAGGTTTTGTTTTTCATTCCTTTTGAATTGGTCAAAATTCTACAAAGCTCCTAACAACCATATCAATTTATATGCCATAATCAAGATGGAAAAATAAATAATTTAGACACTTATCAAACTCCCCCGAACTTAGATATTTTTTTGCCCTCAAATAAAGAACAAAAACAAATTTATGCAGGATTTAAAACATGAACTGGTTGGATCAATAACTTGTTATAAACTTAGTTTAATTATGCACAGGGTGATGTTTAATGAAAGATCAATAGCTTCCTCTCTTTTCAACAACAAAACGGAGGTTCTTTTCATCACAATATCAAAATTGACTCAATATTCTCTTTTAGATTTCCTTATCAGTAGTGTAGAATCCCTCCCTAGCTAGGTGTTTTCCCTCAAGTGACTAAGCTAACTCTCAATTTTGGTTGCATATCTTATTTCCAATTAGCTATGTATACACATTTGGCATGAATCTCTTTGGCTTGTAATAGGGCTAGGCCATCCAGAAAAATTTGTTTTTTTCTAGAATTCAAAATCTCATCCAAGCAAGAAGAAAATCAATGTATATTTCTAGATTTCTTTCTCTTTTTCCCAACTTTTTTTTGAAGTATTCAACATTTGACCTTGATTTTGGCCCAAATTTGTCAACTTTTTCACTCAAATTTTTTTACATAATTTTCTTCCTTTAAAATAATTGACATTATTTTTTTTTTCACAATTCTTTTCAAATGTGCCTTCCACTTTTAGCTTTGCGTGTTGAACATAAACATACCATTTTCTCCTTTTTTAATGAGCAAAGGTGGTTCAAATTTTGATTTTAGCTTCCGGGTAAGTGTTTATGCAATTCCCCATCTAAGGTTCAACACGAAAATCTACTGAAATAAGGTTTTCCTTTTGGCTCTGAGTTCAACATTTTCATAGAAAATGGCCTTGTTGATAACACTGAAAAATTTGACACAATCTATTGAAATGTAAAGCTAAGTTCACTCACCTCATAGTGTTTTCAGTTTTCTCTTTCTACTCATGCTCAATTCAAGTTGTGTGAATCAATCACCTAGGTTCTCAAATCTTTAAATTGAGATTGCTATTCCTCTAATCATGTGTTTTTCTCAAAAATTTAGTTTTCGAAAACTATTTCAATTTAAAGTTCATACGATCAATATGTTTTAGTAATCAACAAAAAATTTAATTATTAAGAATTGCATAAGAAGGTTTGAAACTAAATTCAGCAAAAAAATTGAGAGATATACCAACAATAAGGGGAAGAAGGGTATCATTTTTTAGAAGGTGATTAGGTTTAACTTTATCTATAAAAGGAAAGATTTCCTATTCAGCGGAAATCCAAACTCAATCTTCGAAAAGATAATCCCTTCCAAATTCTTAAAAGAATAAATAATAATGCACACAAGTTAGATTTGTCCAATGATTATAAAGAAAAACCCACTTTTAATGTTTGTGAATCTCACACCTTTTGTATAAGAAATAGATAAAACAGAACTATATATTTGAGAATAATTATTTTCAAGAGGGAGAGGATCACCTTAGACTAAGGGACAAATCACTAGATGCATGATTAGAAAAATACATGAAGAACGAGTCTCTACTAATAATAGTAGATCCAAGACACTTCTTACATAGGTCATATTTTAGTAGGTTATAACATGTATAGAATATAAATAAATTGGACTTCTATTCGGATCAATTAGACAAGGGTGTGTTAAGTGAGTCTAAAAATGCATGTAGCCTAAATGTATTCAAACCCTAATTGGTAGAGTTCTCAATCCATGTGCTACATCCAATTAGACATTTGAAACACATTTAGTAGAAGTTAAATGTGTGTTAGATCTACTTGCACATGGGTGAGAAGTGTCACCTCCCTTATCAAATGGGGAAAATAGATGGCACCCAAAATTTGAATTTGAATACAAATTCGGTGCATGCTCTCCCTTGGTCACTCTCAGTATAAATTCACATGTAATCCGCACTAATTACCACTTTTGAATACTAAGAGAATTGATGCTAAAATTGCACTTCTCTTCTTTTTTTAAGAGACACTTATAGAGAACTCTCTCCTCTGAGCTCTTCCACAAGAAACTTTTCTTCTGAGTTAAGGCCTATCTAGTTTCTCCTTGAAGCAAATTCCGCCACTCCCTTCACAAATTCTTCATTCTTCTGCAATTCAAGTCGGTGCATTCCACTCCAACAAGGCAATTCTTTATTAGAAAGCTCGCATTGAAACAGATTGTACTCAGAGGAATCTGACTCCAGGTTAGCCCACCAATGATCACATTTAAACAAATACTGTAAATTAATCAATCAATCGCAAATCATATATTCAATATGTTACGTATTAAATATTTCGTATCATAGTTCTTCACTGTCTCTACAAAGTCAAAACTTCTTACGTACGAAATTCTAGACACAAATTGAACTAAACCAATATGCCACATCATAGACTACCTCTTGAAGATTTAACATGTCATGAAAGAAACTTGAAATATGACAAAGAGTAAGAAACTCCCCAGATTTTATAACTAGGAGGATGAACGAGTTAGGTTTTATTTCTCCTTGGAATCCAAGTAAAAGTACAGGTAGTAAAAAATATGCTCAAAGAAAGCCACTTTGCAGGTTTCTTTATCAATTGATGTAAGAGATAACTCTTAAAGAAGCACAAATTTAGAAGATATATAATACAATTTAGAAAACTCTACCAATCAATTAGAAGTGAAAATTAAGCTCAATTGCATCAACTACTTCAATTTCTACTCGTGAGGGCCTTCACAACTATTGGACTCCTGACATAATGCTTGCCATCTGACCATATCAGTTTTCCAAACACGTAGTTATTCGTAGCTTTTCCTTTCATGATCTTAAAGGTTACTTTAAAGCGTTTTTCTTCACCAACTTTTGTGAACTTCAAGATGCATGGCTTCACAGAAACAGTGATTCCATTGGGGTTTTGAACGTGAGCAATGTACGTCCCTGGAGAACCAACATTTTTCAATGTCCTCGTAACTGTCACTGACCCAGAGAGATTTGGGACTGTGATGGAGGGATAGTTCAGGTTGAGGAGACTAAATTTCTTGCGGCAAACATATGATGGACCTTCTGTGAACACCGAGATTTTTGTCCCGTTGTAACCCAAAGCACATAAGAAGTTTAGGTAATCACCAATTGTTGTGTCATAAACTAATCCGGGATCCATTGCTGTGTTTGGTTGAACATGTCCTGCCCCGTAACTGAATGGTGTTGCCTTGCCATCAGTAGCATTCAGCAGGGGCTCCACTTCATTATCGAGAGTTGTGGCTGAAAGTAGCAGAGGACAAATTATCACCTTGTAGATAGCTACATTTACCTCCAATTTGCTTTCGATATATATGTATAAATATTTTGAGATGCCAAGCTTTATATTTCCGACATATTTTAAGACAACACATAGATGCAGTTCTATAAACTTTTTTTACTGTTTGCTCTTGATAACCTTTGTTTTACAAATCAGGATTGGAGATTATTTTGATAATCCATGTAATAAAGGTATCTATTAAAGGTCAACACTCAAAGCAATTGAGATGAAACCACAATTCTGATCAACGAACAATACCTACGTAAGTGTGTGTAAGTTTTGTAAAGACATTTGTTGTAAATTGGTTTGAGGAAAAAGGATTAGAAGTCTGAGAAACCTCGAAGAACATGTCATGTCACTCACTCACCTGTGGTCATGATTGCTGACTTAATAGCAGCAGGACTCCACGAAGGATACAAGGCTCTCAACAGTGCCACAATGCCTGAAATATGAGGGCACGACATTGATGTGCCTGAGACTGAATTATACGGAATCCGGCGCTTATCAAACACTTGATTGGTTGGTCCTTGGGCTTCAGTATAGGCTGCTATAACTGACACTCCCGGTGCAGTGACATCAGGCTGAATATTGGGACAAAGTATAGTTGTTAGATACTTTAATATCAAAGCCATGACAACAAATTTCAAGGAAAATTACACTTCGTAGGTAATGTCACCTTTAGGATCTCTGGCACCAAAGTATTTGGTCCTTTTGATGAAAAAGCAGCCATAAACGGGGCTGGCTTAGTATCCAATTGAGTCTTTGGATGTGTAATATACGCCACTGGGAACCTAGCAATAGATAGACATCAAGTAGTCAAGTCAATGTTGAAAAGCTGAGTTTCATGATTATCCTTACATTGCTCAAAAAATTAACAATCACAAATAACTAGTATTGTTTCCTTTGCTTATTTCAGCACACATTGAAAGTTCAATTGCAATTCATATATTCTGATTGAAAACATAGTATGCCCAAATAATATAGTGAAATTCCAAAATAAGTGGGAGATTAGAATGGTATCTTACTTGGTGGAGTTGATGTAACTAAAGACAGAAGTACCATCAGTGAAATTGATATGAGAAGCAGGGAGGACATGAGGATCAGCTATAATTTCATTGCCACTGACCCTGTCATTAGCTAGGACCATTCCCACAGCACCAGCTAGTAAAGCTTGCTCTCCTTTGTCCACTCTCGCATTTATCCCTCTGAGACATACCACGATTTTTCCCTTCACCTTGTTGGGATCCAAGGTCCCATTCTGGCACAGCACCCTGCATGCATGCACATAAATTTTATTCATGTCAAGTGTTAAGTGCTGAACTTCAACCAATGATGGTAAAATAATGAGTTTCAGACATTTTAAACTTACGCATCTTCTGTTCTTGCACTGGCCAATTTAGCATCTGTAGCTTTAATAAGTGGGTAGAACTTGTGTGCCAATCTTGCAGCTGATAAGCTTTCGCCCTTCAAATCAAGCAAACAATGTTATTGACAAATATCTATGTAAACTGCAAACCCACAAGGGGCCACATCTGCATTTGGAATATAACACACACATCTGGGTCGCTACATTTGTCCAAAGCTTTTCACAAATTCGAAAGTCGCTACATTTGCAACTACAGGAACGATTTAAAATAATGGTTTTCATGGTGAATTTGAATACTTTTCTGTTATTAAATAATGTAGCATGTTTACGTTGAAAACCAAAGAAAAATTATCAAATTCAATTATGAATCTTTCAGCAAATTAAAAAATGATAAACCGTGATTTGTTGTAAAACCTTACTTTAAATTTAATGATAAGTATATCATCATATCTGATCTTGATTGTATATCAAAAGATCATTATGCCACCCTTTAATTTAAGAAGAATTGATTAAATATTTTTTAGAGTTTCACACCTACTTTGTTTTAATGAAAGCTAAAAATAGAGAAAAAAAGTTGCAAGAGAAAAAGTAGTATATATTTTTTATTACGGAAAAAATAAAATTGAAAATAAAACGTAGATCCACCTCAAATTTAAAATTGAACAGAAAAAAGAAAGAATAAGCTATAGAAAAAAGCAAGGTCAACTTACAAATTATAACTTTAATCTTGTTATGTCTATTTTACTTCATCAAAACTACAAATCCCGAAGCACAAATATAATGAAAATAAAATTTATCCTTTCCCATTCTTCTGCTTCTTTTAATTTAAAACACTCTAAAAATCTAGTTTTTCTAATTCATTTCTTTCTTTTAGTTATCTTTTTCGTACTTTTCGTTTTTATAAAAATCTTATGGGTGAAAATGACATTGATCCATAAAATAATAAAAAAGAAAGAAAAATGGGAAAGGAAGATGCAACATGTATTAAGAAAAACAAAAGAAAAATACTAATTTGACACTACTATTCATATTATACTACTACTATTCATATTATACTTCTATTTGACACTGCACTTTGTTAATAAAATATTATATATAAATAAAATAATAATATATATTAACATTAAATGATGTCAAAGATTAATAATGGTGTCAAAATATCACCACCCTTCTTAAAACAAATTCTAAAAACAAATTCCAGAAAGACTAAATATTGTCCTTCTAAATAAGGTAGGATTAAACAAAATTTAATAAACTCTTAATAAATCATGTCGCACAATTAGATCCACATGACACATGCTGAGTATACCACTATTCCTCATAACATCAACATCACCAACACCATATAAATCAAAAAAATTAAAAATAACATTATATAAAATCAAACTACTACAAAATAAGAAAGTTCAATAAAAAAAAAAACAAGTAATATATTCAATTTAAAGGATTAAAAATATACTTACCACTTAAATAAACTTTAAAAAATCATCTCACCCAATCAATTAATATGACAAATATTCAATAAACGAGGTTGTATGTTACACTACTAATACAACTAATTTCGTTTAATCTAAGAACTAAAAATAATTTTATAAAAGTCAAAGCACTATTGAAATTGAAACTTTTTCTTTGGATGTGTCACCAACTTTAAAAATTGAAATGAGTATCTAGTTCGGATGTTCCTCAATGTTCCTGAGGATGCTAATATTACTTTTAACGAAAAATAATTCATACTAAGTGTCGACGTCTTTTTTTATAATAATTTTAAAATAAAGAAACAAAAAATCAAATTTATTTATACAAAATTAAAACTAATTAATATAAAAAATAATCTTTCAAATTTTATTGTTAGTGTGTATAAGATCATTTTAACATTAAAGAGAGTTAATTTTTTCTTACTATCCAAATAGACCTTTAGCCATGGTTAAAAACAGCTATGGGAAAAAGAGAAAGCACCTTGAAGGTGAAGTTGTCACCAAGAACAACATAAGCTGGGAATTCTCGATCCATGGTGCTGGCAGCAACCGTAACATGCCAGGGTGCAAGATTCTCCGCAGTGGCATCCTCCGGCCCACTATTCCCGGCGGAGCAAACCACCACAATTCCACGCTTCGCCGCATGGAACGATCCAATTGCCACGCTGTCATTCAGCAGACTCGACGCGGAACCACCGAGCGACACAGACAGCACGTCCACGCCGTCGTGGATGGCTGCGTCAAACGCCGCCAAGATGTCGGCGTCGAAGCACTCGTCGCCGCCGACGGGGGGCCAGCAGACCTTGTACGCCGCCATGCGGGCCTTGGGCGCGCCGCCCTTGGCGGTTCCGAAGCCCTGGCCGAAGACGCTAACTCCAGAGACGGCGTTTCCGGCGGCTGTGGAGAGGGTGTGGGAGCCATGACCCTCCTTGTCACGTGGGGATTGAAAGGAGGAGTTGAGTGGGCCCGCCGCCGAGGCGTAACCCTTGTTGAAGTACCTTGCACCGATTAGCTTCCTGCACATGCATTCAACATGTTGAACTTAGGGTCTTCAATTCAAAAGTACAAGTTTATGACATTTTTCTTTCATAAGGACTCAATGGCCCTCCACAATGCCAACTATACCAAAGATTGTGACTTGTACCCTATGTTTCTTCTTCACAATTATTAAACTGGTTGTTGTCTGTCTCGTGGAATAAATATATATATAATCAATAATATTATTTTAAATTTCTAAATTGGTTAAAAAAATATTTTTTTAAAGAAGGTTAACCACATTGATTCTTTATGTTCTTTTCTAATTTATTAGTTTTGGTGACTCGCCGTTTTAAATTAGAAAAGAGAATCAGTAAATAATAGGTGAGACCATCAGTTCTAATAAGTTTTAATCATTCACGAATAGAGTATTAGATTGTAATTCATAAGATTCAATAAGAGTCTTAAAATTTAAGCATTAAGATTTAAAAAAAGAAAATATCATTGGAATAAAATGATGCTGTAGGATGAGCTCTTAAAACTAAAACTATATTTTATATAAGAATTTATGTTTTCATAATTAAATTAATTTTTAAGCTAAAAATTAAAGCATAAATAAAAACTTATAAAATTATTGTTTCTTATATTTTTTTTTTATAAAATCTTTGAAATTTAGATGTTCTTAAAAAGAAAATAAAAAAGAGGATGTGATTGATGTCCTTTTAGCAATTTTTTAAGAAACATGATGCTAGTCAAAGGTGACGATGTTTACATCTTTAAACTGCATATCATTTCCCTTTATCCAAGTTCTGATCACCAAGTGCTTTACTTTTTAAATAAAAGTTAATTCATTTAATTGCTGATAATACAAAACTCGTTGTGCCTAAATAAGTTTGCTCTACATTTAGCTTCATAAAATAATTAATAAAACATTTTTTTTTATCTTTAAATTATAAGTCTTCGAAAGAAGTTTACTTTGAACTGATTCGCAAATCATTTATTTCGTCGACAAATTAAATTTATACAAGAAAAATAATGAGTCTTTTGTATAACTATGATATAAGATAGACTTGTTTAAGACTTTAGTAAAGTTTTTGTAAGTTAAAAATAATTTAAATACAAATTTAAAATAAAAATGTAAATAAAATAGACGAGAAAGATTCTAAATAATTTATATAAATTAGTTTTAATCATAGAAATTTTATTTCATGTTTTTTTATTTTCCTCCTTAATATTCGAAATTATAATGCTATAAATTAAAATATTATAAGTGTTACTTATATTCATACACATACGAAGACGATCTAAACCCTAAACACAATTAATAATCTTAATATAAATTACGTTCAGAAATATTGCAGATAAAAAAAAAAAGCTACCTTTTTAATTATGTTTGGTCTTCTCATCAGTCAATTTTTCAAATAGGCTCGGTCAGTATAAAAATGAGAAGGTTTTGGATTTTCCTATATTTTGAAAGATATTTTAAGACATTGTCTCGTTTAAAACCAACATATTTTGAAAAGTTAAAGCATAAACTATAAAAATGGTTATACTATATTAACATAGAGTTGCATATGACAAATTATAAATTTATAACATTTACTTCATTTAAACTTTACATTTAATTTACGATGCACACCTCACTTTTAAAGGATTCAATCTTAATTTTTATCGTGTAAGAACATATTATAATTACTCAGTTATTTAACATTATGTACCTAAAGTTCTACGTAGCACATAGGAATCCAATTTAGGAGCTTTAGGAATTCTTGTAGATGAAATGGCAATAATCTAGTTGATTCTTACTATTCAAAAAGATTTTAGATTCAATCTGCCCATCTCCTTAAATGCTCAATTTTGGTCCGCTTGTTTGGTTATAAACTTTTTTAATTAATCAAATCATTGAATAATAATTCTTTTTAAGAAACTGATAAATTATAAATATATTTTATTAAGAAATAATTCTTAAATTTATGAAAACAAAATCATGTAGTCAACTTTGAAAGATTGAGCCACACATAGCCTATTGCGCGTTGAGTTTTTGCGGCCCGTATCTTTTTCATTTGTTTCCATTCTCATCGGTGGGAAAATGGTACAAAATAATATCAGAAAACTGAAAAATACAAGTCTAAAATTGCAGTGTTCAAATGAATGCACTTAAACCCTTTCATTGAATGCCAATTAAAAAGAAGGGTCTGTGCCCTTTTAAGGAGGGAGGAATTCAATAATTAGCATAGAAACATTTACTGTTTATCCTTAATAAATGACAAAGAAAATATTATTAGTGAAGTACTAGATTTATTTGGATGGTTTTAACAATATCAAAAAAAACTAAAACGAAAATGGTACCTGTTGCATTGAAAAGTATGATCAACTCCATTGTCACAGATTCCTCTCCACTTTGATGGAATTGGTCCCAATCCTTCTTCGCTAAAGCTGTTTGATTCAGGCCAAACACCTAAAGGTATATGTAGTGGGAGCAAAAGAGAGCAAAGAGTGTGGTGAAAATAAGATAAGCATAAATGGAGATTCTACTTCTACAATCTACCCTTTTCAATCACATCCAAATTCCCCTTAAAGCTATCATCAGGTCTTGTTTTAATTCTTATTGCCCCCACCCACTTTTCACACGTACAGTTTAGACAACTTTTTGAATTGAAGCTGAAGTATGCGCATACCAATTTTCTTATTGGTGCTTTTATCATTTCATCTTGGACTATCCCCACCCACAACATAAACATACCCTTTTTATTTAGCCATATACTGATGAACAAAACTCATAATAATGTATTCCAATCTATGATTTATGGACAACCTTCTGCCTCAAAAATATATACATAGACTATATTTTATGACACGCGCGCACATACATATATAAACAGACAAATGACAAGAAGCCTAACCCATACCGTCTTTTTTAAAGGTGGTTTGTTTGTGATAAAACAACTGAAAGTAGGCCACTCCATTATTCTCCAAACTTCCTTCTATTCATTGTAAACTAACCACACAATTGTGGAACATGACAGATCTCATATGAGAAAGAGGTGTAATTTATAAATTAGAAAATATTGGAAGTGTAATTAGAGCTAATCACGGGAGATTAATGCAGTTAGTCTATTTCTTTAAAATCGTAAATAAACATTCGGACTTAGGGTATAGAAAAGAACTAGTCTAACAACCCATTGACTGCGAGATTCAAATTAACAATATATTAATGTTATGAAATCAACTTTTTTGAAATGATCGAACTTTGGAAACAGATAGGTGGTGGGGGATAGGGATCCGATGAGATAAACTTTGTGTATCTTCCAAGTGAGTGTACTAGTCAACGATCTAGATAAAAACATTATAATAGGAATAATAAGAATAATCAACCCAATTAATTCGAAGGTGTTGTTGACCACCTTGAAAAGAATAACAAGAGTTGCACAGAAATCAGGAAACTTACCCGTATCCAGGTTTCCAATTATCACTCCTTCACCAAATCTGGCTTTCTTCCAGATTGAGGTAGATGGGATCACACCATTATGCTCTAGCCCCATGAATTCCCATGATCGAGTGGTGTGTAGCTTTCTCCCACTGTTCACAAACACTGACAACACTTTGGGGTGCCCTACAAGCAAGTTTGGACAAAAAGGGTACACTCTAAATGAGAGAAAGGAAGCACAGAGAATAGCAAAATAGAGGATATATATGGTTCTTACTTGCTATCTCGGCAGCTACTTCTTCTTCCAAAGTTGCAGCAAAACCATTTATGTGTCTTGTGTATGAGTAAAAGATGGAGTCCTTGGCTGTATTAGGACTACAAAAAAGCAAACTCAAACATTTCAATAGGTGAAAATGTGTACCATACATGATTTAAAATGCTACAATTGCACCTTTTCATACCTTCCTAAGAAAGATCCCAGAAACTCATAGTGGGACTGTGTCACTTCACTAAAGTCAACTAATGATGAAGATGATTCTGGGCCGTGTGTGTGAGCTCCCAAGTACACGACATATGACTACAATTGAAATGGTGTAGGGATTAGATCACAACCAAGGGTTAGATCTTCTTTTCATCCTTATTGAAGATTGAAAATTGCAAGGCCTCACCTTTTTCACTGCAAAGCTGGGTCTGTGCAGTAGACACACAAGAAGAATTTGGAGGAGAACGTGGATGGTTGAACTTGGTGGCCTCATTGCTTACTAGGAAGGTCCTCCTTCGCTTTTGTCTGTTTTGAATGTAACAGAAACACAACCTTGGGTTATATAAGATAACAGTCCTTGTAAAACATAAAGTTAGTGCTCGCACCTTGGCTCCTTAGGTTGAGACTGTTCTTTTATTATTATTATTCATTGAAAATAATATTTAGTGTACTTTATTGACATACCAGATTCAGTACACCAAATTTGGCCATCAAATGATAGGTTTTATCTGCAAAGTTTTTTTCAAATTAATTTTTACATGAATTTAGTTTTCTTTGCAATTAGTGTTATAGTTATATTTAAATAATAAAAATACATTTTAGTTCTAATTTATTTATTTTTTGCAGTTGATAACATTTGATTAATAATAAAAAAAAAAAAAACTCTCAAACTACATAGAAGAAATCGCCAAATTTTAAAGCAAGGCCTGCAGACAGCTAACAATTGACAAATATAATATTAACATGGTGGCTTTATAATCTGTACAGAAACTCTGGTTGGACCCCATATCAATTTTGGACTATTGCAGGGTTTGTGAAAAATAACAAATGCAGTGTTCATTTACAAGCAGGCAAAATAATCAGGGTGAGGATATGCGGACATAAGTAGGGGGTTTATTTTAAGATAATCGTTATATGTACTATATTGTATTTTAATTAGAAAGGGAAAGATACAATTTAATAAAGCTTGGAAGTTTAAAGCCTATTTTAATCACATTGAGACGTCAAGGTTAACATCAATTGCTTTTAGAAACGACCTCGAGTATTATTGGGAATGTGCAGTTTAATGTGGTTGTCAATTGAACCAACTAACAAAGATAAGTGAAAGCATTATTGGAAAATTGACTATAAGTAATTGTAATGCTGTGATGAGATTTGCATTCAGAATAGTATATCGGTATATATACTTTTGCAGGCCACAGTCATATTCATGTTTCCAAGAGATGGGTATAAATAAACTTTATATTTATAAAAAATGAAAGATAAATTAATAATTGTTAGATGAGTATAAAAATTTATTAGTTATTAAAATATAAAATTATATTTTTCTGAGTCACAATCACAAATGAATAACTGATAAAAAATTCAAAACATTAAAATAATGATGAATATCCAAGAAACTAAAACAAGAAGGTACTTACCTATTGCAGGGAAAAGTAAGATCAATTCCCTGGTCACATATTCCACTCCACTTTTGATGGAATTGGTCCCAATTCATCCTCACTGAAATTCTTTGATTCAGGCCAAACAGCTAGAGGTAATGTGGGAGCAAAAGAGTGTGATAAAAGAAATAAGATAAGCATATTGTAAATATATAAAAATTCTACTGCTCAAAAGAGCTACCACACCATATCATGGTCCTGTTTTAGTTCTCATTGTCCCCACCCATTTTTCACGCCTACAGTTTGGGCAACTTTTTGTATTTGAAGCTGATGTATGAACATACCAATTCTCTTATTGCTGCCTTATCATGGCATCCTTGGACTCTTTCCAGCTTGCCACCATCATAGCCCCACCTTACAGCATAAGTACACCCTTTTTATTTTATTCATATCCTAATGGACAGAACTCATAATAATGCATAGTTTTGTCCCAATCTATGACCAACCCTATGCCCAAAATACATCCATAGACTAAATGTTATGACACATTTTTATAAGTTTTAAATTGTTTAAAATAATCAAATGTGACAATAGTATAAACCAAGAATTGAAACTAAATTCTACTATATACATACACACTAAGGTGGTCCGTTTGTGATAAAACAACTGAAAGTCGGCTACTCCATCATTATTCTCCAAACCTTTTTTCTATTCCTTACAAAAATTTTTGTATCTTTACTAATAACATTTCTCATTTTGAGAAATAGGCGTAATTTGGAAATTAGAAATATTGTAGTTGTGATTAGAGTAAATCACGGAACATGAATGCACTTGGTCTAAGATCTTACACCAATACACACTCAGGGCATAGAAAACTAGCTGCCCATCGACCATCACAATTTTTCAAAATTTAATGCCAAAATTCAAAAATACAAAATAAAATAAGCGAATAACAGAGAAAAATGTGGTAAGAGTTATTGTGAGGGAGAAATATGCAGCATGGAGATCCGAAATTGAAGAGACAGAGTTATTACAGTTAATATTATTATTGAATTTCATTTTATGTTTTAGAGATTCAAATGATCAGTTTGTGGTGGATATTAGTGTTTTCTCTTGGCAAAGTAAAGACAAATTGAAGTAAAGAAAGTCAGAACACAGGAAAAAAAAGGTGATGCATAAAAATACCTAAAGAGGTGGGGATGACAAATACGTATGATAGCTAAGAGCATTGACTCCAAATTTCTCCTATACCTTGTACCTTCTAATTTCATGCTATATTATATTCACCTATTCATTAATATAATTAATAATGCATAAAGATAAATTCGTATTAAATAACCCCGTAAACTAAACTGTGATAAGATGAAATTACTATTAAGTATAAAGAAGTATCTCCTTGCATGTACATATAGTTTTTAATTGAATGTTTCAAAATTATAAAATTTCATATTTTATCATTTAAAAAACTTACTCATTTGATGTTTCTTTCTATACTTATAATAATCCAATTAAAAGAGTTTACGAAAATTAAATAAAATAATTTGCATGAAGTTAGATTTGCGGGAGAGATAAAACACCTTGAAGGTGATATTGTGACTGAGGACGGCATAAGCTTGGAACCCTCGGTCCATTGCAGCAACCCTAAGATGCCAGGGTGCGAGATTTTCAGCTTCGAAGCAGTTTTCAGCAACGGGCCAGCAGACCTAGTACGCCACCATGTGAGCCTTGGGCGCGCCGCCCTTGGCAGTTCCGTAGGCCTGGCCGAAGACGTTGACTCCAAGGATAGCGTTGCCAACGGCTACGGGGAGGATGAAGTGGAGAATCAAAGGATGAGCTGCGTGGGCCCACCACAGAGCCGTAGTTCCAAGTTATCCCATTACTTTCTGTACCTGTCATTTTTTAACCAACACCGCCAAAAATGGAGGGAAATGATCAAATTCCTCTCGTTGATTCTCTCTTACTACAATTCACTACTTGCTCAACCACCAGATGTGGAAGAAGAGAACGAGAATATTGTAAAAAAAAAAATTTAGTTCTGAAAAGCTATTTTAAAAAGTTTGTTTTAGAAATCATATACTATAAAAACTTTCTATAATGTATTTTATATATTTTGAAAATTTTATTATGAAAATTTTGTTTTAAACATCTAAGAGGTTTCTATTGCCATTAATAGATGGAGAAATAGTATGCATGGTTTTTCTTGACCTCTTTCCAAGAACTCATAACCGTGTTTTTCTTTTTCAATGATTAGCTTCAAAATTAATAAAGGAGAAGTGGATTGGTTGTATTCTGTTTGTTCAAATAATATATGAGATTGAAGGTAGAAAAAATATATTTATTTTTTTCATAAGATAATTATAATAGAATTCACAACATTTTTAATAGATAGTAGTTAAATATTTTTTCATGTTAATGTTGTGTTTTTTTAATTATGTTTTTATTATATAAATCTATTTTTCTAATATTAATTACCAATGGATTCAGGTGATTTAAAAGACTTTTTTTATTTCACTAACACTTTTATCATTTTTTATTATAATTAATTAGTTAAAAACATCTATAAAATATTTTATTTTATTCTCATTGAATTATATAATCATAATTACTAATAACTACTACAAACTTAAAAGCAACAACACAACACTTAAAAGATTTATAAATAATCACAATTGTTATGGTAACTAATATAATATAAAAAAGTACTATTTAAAATATTAAAAGAGTTTATTGAGAGAAATAAAAAATAAAAAAATGTCAGTGAGATATTTTTTACTCCACCAATACTTTTTTCTTTTTTATTTTTCTCAATAAACTTTTTAATCTTTAATTAATCAAATAATATTCTTTTATTTTCTTATTTTATTTTTATTTTATTTTTTGTTCTTGTGTTGTCCATTCATCAATTGTAATTATTAATATGCTTTTATGTGCTATTTTTTTAACTGTTATAAAAAATTATGATTATTAGTTTATTAAAATCAAGATAAAAAATAATATCAAAATAATTAAATTAAATTTTGACAAAAAATTATACAGAAAGAATAAAATAAAATATTTTATAAGTATTTTTAACTAATTAATTATAATAGAAAAAATGATAAATTATTTTATTTTATATTTTATAAAATATCCCACAATTTTATTTTATTTTTGTTATTAATTATTTGGATATTTTTTTAACAAATAAAAGATACAATTTTAATTAAAATAAAAATTTTATAATTTATTATAACTTTTTTTCAATTTTAATTTTAATATAAAAATACAATTACAAAATTAGTGTAATTTATTCTATCCAATTTAATATAAAAATATAATTACAAAATTTTAATATAAAATACAATTACAAAATAAATAATTTATCATTTATTTTCATATTATAATTAATTAGTTGAAAATACAAATCAAAATATTTTATTTTATTGTCTTTATATTATTCTTCTAAAATTTTAATTTAATTATTTTTATATTACTTTTTTATCTTAATTTTAAATAAACTGATAATTATAATTGTTGGTAAGCACTAAAAATAAACATGTTTATATTATTGGAATTGACTTGTTTTTAATAAGATTCTAATATTTGAATTTTTTATTCTTTTATATGAGTATATCTTCAATCTTCAGAAAATTGTGTTTCCATCTCTCTTTAAATCTTGTTTTTATTTAAAATAATAATAAAAGATATTAACAAATAATATTTGGAATCTACATAAGTGTAATATTACATAGGTGCAACTTTTTTATTTTTATTTTTTTTACAAAATATAAGGATAAAATATCTTTCCTAAAATATGAAAAAATTAAATCTAATTATGTATAAAACTAGTACTACATCTTCAATAAAAAATCAAATTCTCTTTATGAAATATCAAATCTCTCTATCAAAAATTAAATTTTATCTCCATTAAAAAATCAAATTCTATCTTTATCAAATTATTTTTATCAAGAGTCAAATTTTATTTTTATCAAAAGATAAATTCTATCTTTATCAAAAATTAAATTTTATCTTTATCAAAAATCAATTATATCTTTATCAAAAATTAAATTTTATCTTTTATTAAAAATCAAATAATATCTTTATCAAATATCTAATTCTTTAAATCGCTTTCTCTTTTAAAATTGTTTTGGAAATATATTTTTGATTGAAAATGGTTTTCTTTGAACATAGAAATCATTTACTTGTATGTAATCTTCATTAAACAAGTAATTTAGATTTAAGTTTATTATATTTAAGTTTGAAGATGACTTAACCATGGTGCCTATTTTCTATTTCTTAAATGAAATTCTTTTCTCATTACTGCAATCTTTTACATGTTTGCTCTTTAAATATTACTGCAATCCTTTACATTTATGCTCTTTATATTTCTTGTCATTTAAATTTTTTCACCTTTATGTTTCTGCACTTTTACAGTTATGCAATTTAAGTTTCCTGTATTTCTAAGTTTCTATTTAAGAAGTTTCTACACTTTATACTTCTTGTCATTTACAATTCTGAGTTTATATTCTGCAATTTTTTATTTTCATTAGACTCTCAATTTTGTAATAATATAATTGTTAGACGGTCTATTAGGCTATTGTTCATTAAACGGTCTAATGGCTACACTTAATCTATTCCTTTCACAAATTCATCTCTCTTTTCTTTTTGCTTGTTGATTTCAATTTTAATTATAATTTTAATTCTCTTTACATTTATGCATTGCTTTAATCGTTTTGTGTAGTTTTGTTTTAATCTTCCAATTCATGTTCTGTTTTACATTTCTGCATCGTAATTTTGTTTTCTATCATTTTAATTCCAAAATTTTAATTGTCATTAGTTTTCAAATCTATTTGTTTATAGTTTTCGTTTAATTCTGTCAATAAATTCTACTCAATTTCAATTTCTATAATTCATTTTTCTTATATTCTATTTTAAAATCTCCAATCCTAGTTTGTGAAAGAAAAAAATACCAAACAATGGATTCAATCAACATCTGTTTTTAGGATTCAACCTAGGTCATAACCTCTATACTATTTTAGGAAAACTTAGTTTTATTTTGAAAATGATATAGAACTATATAGAACTGAAAATTATATTCTATTCCTTTCACAAATTCATTTCTCTTTTTACTTGTTGATTTAAACTTTAATTGTAATTTTAAAAGATCCAATGGAAAGTATTCTCTCCATTCATAACTTGTCACTTATCAAGCTTTCATTAGAGAGCTTTTGAGAAACTTGCAAGAAAAGTCGTGTTTTTTGAAAATTCAATTTATGAATAAGAATTGAAATGCTATCAAAATCTTCTTGTTTTATAACTCCTTAAGAGTAGTCTTCATTTTTAAGACTCTACTCTAGTCTTCTCCTAAGTGTGTTGACCAAACCTCACTCTTCACTAAATCCTTCAACTCAAACACTCATTAAAAATAAAAAACTTCATCAACTTAAGGATTGAAGCATTTAGGCGCATGCAATGTCATTAGTCATTGCATCAAAATGTTCATACCTCACTCCAATATATGACGAAGTTTATGATACTATATCATCATCACTTATTGACCTGTTGTTGCAACTGATTCATTTACTTCTTGTAATGTATGTCTTAAAAGCACGTATAAATTTGTCATGATCTTTGTTGTTAAGGAAAAAGTTAAACATCCTGTAGTTTTTATTAAGTGCTTAAACCAGCAAAACATGTACATGCACCTGATAAGATAAATATCATATCATATCAATGCATCATTTGTCACATGAATAAAATTTGTTAATCAACCACAATGTCTGCTAGTTGAAGATTGAAAAACAAACAAAAGGATATTGAGCAAACCTTTCACTTTATCTGATAATCATTGATGAATGTCAGATGAAAGGAATATCACAAAAATCAACCAGAACATCCGATGGAAGCATCCTCAGGACCAACAGAAGACTCAAAAAGATCTTAAAACTTTTCACAAGTTTCTCAAAGAAAACTTAGAACTAGGATTCCTCTTCTAAGTAAGATTCCTTGGAGAATATCCCTTAGGAGAAAATACTCCCATTTTAGAGACTTTAAAAGGACTAGTAGAATGCATAATAGAAACTCAATTTTAATTCAATTTCAAAGTGATATGCATGAGAGTAAATGGGCTCTATTGACACAACTACTTTCAAATTCTGGCCTAGCTACTTTCCTTATAGAATGTGCACTTTTACCATGTATAATACAAAACTTTTTGTTACTAAGGGAACTGTGTACTCCCAATCATCCAAGACATTGCATAAAGAAGGAGATTTAAACCTATATAAGGTGCAATAAATGCAAAGGTCAAGATAGTGCTTATAAGATGAAAGAAAGGCATGAAAGAATAACAAAAATTGCTCATGCCTCTTAACAGCCACCTTCTTTAAGTGACTGTATAAAGCTTACCATTAAGAAGAAGAACAACAAAATAAAGCAAAGTGAGAGCAAAGGATACACTGTGTCAGAATGTTGTCAAGATGATAAGGAATCCTCAAAAGTTTCAAAAAAGGATCCCATAACTTAGAATAATACCAAATGTATGGATCCCTTTGAAGAGTGTCTTTCACATTATATTCATTAAAAGATGTAGCCCCTCCTAGAGTTTGAGATGATTTAAACTAGGAGATAAAATACAAACCTTGTATTCGTTGATAGATGCAAATACTCTTCATTAGTCAGACCCAATGATCAAACGATCATTCAAAGCTTCAACCTTTCCTATGTTATCCAGGAGTGACTTGAGTAAAGAATACTCATTGACAGGGTTAGCGAGAAGTGGTTGCGATCCAAAAAAATACTCGGGTAGCCAAGAGTGGTAGGTGCAAAGGATACTCAATGTCATTTAAGAGTGACATGAGGAAAGATTACTCAAGGGATTAGCCAAAAGTGACTACAGGTTCAAAGAATACTCAAAGTGTACTTCACAACACTAATTTGCTTACCTGAACTTGATTGGCTAGTTCAAAACTATATATAGTCTATTGCAAAGATAAACCAATATAAATTGTTGTGTTTGGTGTCATTTTCATCATCTATACTAACCAAAGAAAGAGAGCTTACGTGTGACTGTATTCTAAAGATGCTTTCCTAAAGTGTTTTTCAAACCAACTATTTGTTTTACATCTTTATTAGTTCGCCATATGTTAAACTATTATGTAGTCACTTATTAAAGCAAACATGAAAATATGTTAATTAAGTGATTTAGTTTAATTGTAAAATCAATGACTAACGTGATAATTTTGGACTATAAAATAAGCTTTTGAACATTTTCATTTGATCATATTCATTAAGAGTTTACTTTAGAAACAATGTTTATGTTCCATTATACGAAAGTGGTTGAAAAATGTTTATAGTAAAATATATTTTTAAATTTGTCTTCGTTAACTAACTTTCTTATATTAAATATGAATTAGATGTTATCTGTCAAATGAAAGAATCACATTTTAATTGTTAGTAAGAATAAATAAGAAAATATTTAAATTAGTGATTCATAAAAGTTGACAAAATGTGTCATATTAAATAAAAAAATTACACTTCAATCTAATTTTCTAATAAATAATAGATTCTCTTTTAAGTCATTCATAAGTTATATCTCTTAAAATGTGTATAAAGGATCAACATACATCTTTTTATTTTAACAGTATTAAGTTCATTAATTTCTACAACAAGATGATTTACCCTTAACACATTCCTTGAGATAGGTTAATATGTGTAAAACAAATCTCTCCCATAAAATCACACGCCAAGTTACACTTAATTCCACTATTTCACCGTTAATGCTAATTAATGCTTACTAACAAAAATATTTCCATCTCCAAGTTACTTGTTGTTAACTAAATCCATAACTTAACTAATCTTTTGAGAATGACATTCATAGTTGGAACACGTAATACTTCATAAAGCAACAAATTATAAATACTATGTGATTTTTAGACGTGTCTCCACATCCAGATTTTCCAGGAAAATCCTTAGCCTCTATAATATTTGACGCCAATAAATACCCCATAAAAGTGTGTAATAGTTTAGGTAGATAGACTCAGTGTGCAAGTACGTAGCATGTACTTCTGTCAAATTGTTGTAGACATATTTTGTTTGTTTGAAAGTTTAGCTTTAGTTGTTCGAAATGTAGCTTAACTAATCGAGGATATAAGATCATACCCTTACATATATTTGACACGTGATTTAGCTAAATTTCTAAGTTTTTCTTCTCTTGTCAAAAATGTTGTGCGATCGTATTACTAATATTTGGTAAACAATTTTTCTAGCATATAATATTAAAAAGTACCGTAAAAAATATGTGTTTTACAACTTTTCTATTTTATCTTTCAAATATTTATTAATTGTTTAATTTTTTTTATTCCATATGTGATTTTATTATTTTATTTTCATCATCCATCCCACTACAAAAAATTATGTAATGGCCAAAAATCCGCATGTAATCATTTTATATACGGATTTACATACAGATGAAAATCCGTATGTAACATGCTCGTAGGTAATTTGCACACGGATTTATTTCGTATGTAACTAATATTGTTTAAAAAACTTTATGTACACTTTCTTTTTCTTTTCAATTTTATTACTATATTTATATTTTATTTTTATTTGTAGTATATCTATTTTTTAAGATTATTTTTATTATTGTTTTAGTTAATTTTATTATCATTATCAATATTAACTGAACTTACCACTAAACCAGAATAACATTGTTGTCATAATATGATTATTAACATTCTTATTATAATTAATGTTATTATTATTATTATTGTAATTATAATTTCTATAATTAATAATAATACTAATATTAACATTATTAATAATATTTATAATATTAATAATAATGATGATGATGATGATATTACTAATAATAACATTAATAATAACAACAATAATATTTAATTAATAATACTATTAATAATAACAACAATTTTATTTAAATATAAATAATATTAATAATATCTAGTAATAATGTTATTAATAATATTTATAATAATAATATTAAAAATAATAACAATATTATTAATAATATAGTAATAATATCAACAGTAATAATAACATAATAATATCAACGATATTATTAATTTTATTATATTAGCAATAATAATAATATTGATAATAATATTATTATTATTAGCATTTATAAAAATATTAATATTGATAATAATAATAATAATAATATTAGCATTTATAATAATAACAATAATGTAGTAAT
>Ga0209489_101832_pt1 | contig 43754 bp, 26 predicted proteins | sample SiratrowhiteBW_FD_187527 | JGI IMG/M metagenome (GOLD analysis project Ga0209489, IMG submission 187527) | Root nodule microbial communities of legume samples collected from California, USA - Siratro white BW (SPAdes) (version 2) | ecosystem: Host-associated > Plants > Roots > Nodule | place... | reverse complement strand
GTTTATGGCAAATCCAGGAAAAGCTCACTGGGAAGCAGTCAAATGGATTTTAAGGTATCTACGAGGCACCATAAAGAAGTGTTTGTACTTTGGAAAAGGAGAATTAAAAGTACAAGGCTACGTAGATGCAGACTTCGGAGGAGAAGTTGATCACCGAAGAAGTACCACCGGTTATATTTTTACCGTTGGTACTACAGCTGTCAGTTGGATGTCGCGAATACAGAAGATCGTTACATTATCCACTACAGAGGCTGAGTACGTAGCAGTAACAGAAGCTAGTAAAGAGTTGATATGGCTTCAAGGATTGTTAACAGAGCTGGGGTTCATCCAAGAGAAGAGTGTTTTGCACAGTGACAGTCAGAGTGCAATACATCTGGCAAAAAATTCAGCGTTTCACTCTAGAACTAAGCACATTGATATACGTTATCACTTCATCAGATCTCTGCTTGAGGATGAGGTACTAACATTGAAAAAGATTTCAGGAAGCAAGAACCCAGCAAACATGCTAACAAAGGTGGTGACCATTGACAAACTGAAGTTGTGTTCAACTTCAGTCGGCTTGCTAGAATAAAAAAAAAAAAAAAAAGGACTGCTGCAATAATTAAAGTGTGTGAAGATAGATTGAAATCAATCTTCAAGTGGGTGATTGTTGGTTGAAAAGGTCAAAGCAAAAATAGATGGCATTACGTAAACCATAAATGCAAGGCTTTACGTAAATAATGGGAGCATGTCTTTAGCAATCTCTATGCCTAATTTTGCTGAAGATTAGTGTGTCACATTACCCATACTTTCTTATAAATACCAAAGTCATTCACTCAGTTAAAATATATATCCAACAAGAGAGAGCATAAATTTCATATGCTTTGAGTGAAGAAATTTTCTCACAGCAAGAGAAAATATTTAGGATCTTTTGTTGTAATTAGGTTGTGGGTAGTGTGAGGTTGTGAGTGTTTTATAAACACAGTGTACAATTTCCTTTTATCAAATCCTCTGATTTTATTTTTCATTTTCACAAATCTGTCTTACAGAAAAATTTGGCGTAATTTTTCTTAACAAAAATTATCGTGAACAGAGTTACAGAGAGTGTTAATGATAGGAAACAGATAAAGTTGTAGATTTAGCCTATTAAGAAACTACAGCATAGTTCTACATTTTCTTAATTTAAATTATTGTTATTTCATCCTGTTGTTTGATCTGAATGGCACTTATGGCTTGCATCATACCTACAATTACAAACTAAGTTCGTATCAGCAGGTTCTGCTCCTTTGGGTTGCCTCATTTTTGTTGGTTAGATGTTAAGTACCGTGAGCAAATAGCAGTGAACCTAAATGTTTTAATAGTTTATCAGGGATGATAAATTTCACTTTTTAAATACATGATTGAGTTAAATTTAAATTTAAATTTTTAAAATAGTATCAAAGTCTATTTTAGTATATGAATGTCAGACTTTTTATTAAACTATCTGTTATTGGATTACTATCGTGATACTTTTAAGTAACACGTTCGAATTATAAACCGGTTTTCTAAAATTAAGTTAATCTTAAAGTCTATATTCTCTCTTAAGATTGAACTATTATGTAAACATATCAATTGCAGAGCAATCAGTTGTGGCACAGGACCCTGGAAACGTCCCTCTGATGGTTTATGCTGTGGTTCTCTTAGTTCGTCCCTCCGTAAAGGAAGAATCTGGCTTGTGTGGTTTCCTTCCCCCTTGAACTAAGTACTTGTCTGTATGCTGTGTCATGTTAGGTTTTTTTTTTCCTTGTTACATTCTATAAGGCAGTGGATGCCACCTCTTGTATTTCTCAGCACGTTGATGGATCTGTCTTCATATGGTTAAGGACCTGTAGCCACCAATATTGTTGCATACATGTCAAATGCTTTTGCTTTTCTAGATCTCATGCAATGATACTTTACTACTTTATTTCCATGCTGGCATCATCTCTGCTTCTCAGCCTGCATTTCATTACTAAAAGCTTGCATATTTACCAAGAAAGTTAAAGAATTTCCATTTCCCACTACTTGACCAATCACTACACGGAAGGCAAAAAGATTTGGTTGCATAACTTTTGTCAATATAACTATTTCTGGCATCAGGGTAACATTTCCAAAAATGTTAGCAGGGATGGTACAACACAAAAACAGCATTCATAATTTGTACTTTGTAGAGTGTGTCACATGAAATTTCCTAGCAACTCTCACTCAAGCTGGTTCCATTGGAAATTTGAACTCCTGTGGTTGACATAATTCTGAAAAAGAAAAGAAAAAAAAAAAAAGTGGTATACTCTAAACGGTTAAGGATATTTCTGAAACCAAAATCTGTGGCTTCATTTATGCAGTACAAAAAAGCATATAATATAGGAAATGTCATTGCACTGTGACATGGCCCCATAGAAGGGAGACTTGTTGAGAAACAGTTCAAGGTGTGCTAGCTGGCTTGATTCTCTTCTCCATTTGAAGTTTATCCCTAACTAAATTCTTGCAGTTAAATTTTCTGTCGTACTTAGGTTCCTTTGTACTTGCATGAATGGTGTAACGTCTTTTCAGAATTAGACTGCATTAATGAGTGATGGATTTAGCAGCCAATACTCATTGTCCTCAATGGGGACAAGGGAAGGGGACCAATTGGTTTCAAGTCACTCTGTAATCCTTCCTTAATGGCTTTTGTCCCAAAAACCTTTGTTCATGTCTACCTCTTTATCCGACATCCCTTGGGACCCTTGTCTCCTCCTATTTTCAATTTCTCAATAAATTACATTTTCCTTTTTAATTTTAGTGCCACCTACTTTGAAGTTTAATCTCTTCATATACTCATTTGTTTCAAAGATTAATATCTCTTATCAAATTGTTTTATACACACAATTCTCAAAATCTAATTCATACTATAAACTGAAATGTTTGAAAGATTCGTATCTTCTTAACAAATGTTTTTTATACAAACAACTCTCATAATTGAATCCTTGATTATCTATTTTAAAATTGTTTATTTTTTAATTGAGGTATAATTACACTATCTGTTTGAAAATTTTCTTGTTCTAGATATGCATATTTAGAATGGAATATCTGACTACATGTTTAAGGTACATCATTATCTCAAATATGTCACATTACATTAATATTTTTACTTAATTGCCTGCCATATCTAATTAGTTCATTTCTTGATGAAAGGACACAGTTTCATGATCAATGTTATGCTAGAGAAGATTTGTATGCAACACCACTCATGGCTTGTAGTGGATGATAAAGCTTGAAATTTCCTTGCCATGAAAATTATGATATTTATTTAGTTCAGACTTGTGCTGAACTGATTCAAGGACAAAAACACAGCTACGTGTGTCTCTAGGACTCTAGTGGTAATGGTATCATGTAATTTATCCATTTGTGCGCGTGCCTTGAGGATGAGAACATACCAATTGTCCTTTTTTACATTTGTTTTTATGCTGTAAATTGTATGTACTATACAATTTTGCAGTTGGTTTCTAATCCATATTTGTATGCTTTTAGATGGAAAAACTATACAAAAGATAATTTTGAGATATATATATATATATATATATATATATATATGAATTAAACATTCAACTAGTTAATTTAATATGTATATTAACCTCCATTAAATATCACTAATCGGTTGAAGGGTTTATTGTTCTTAAATTTGATAAAAAAAAAGCGACGTAATAATTTAAAGAACTTGTTTACTAGAGTCCTTTTATGCAAATTCATATTAAGAATATATTAGAAGTTAAAGTAAAAGTGTGCTAGAGAATGTTGATTAATTAAGATATTTAATTTTGAATTCTTTAACTACTAGCATTTACGTATTTTAGTTTGGCAAAAGCATACGTGTAATTTATTCTTTGAAAGAAATTTGATGTTGATTTACTTCTTCCATTAAGAAAAGTTAAAGTTTATAAAAAAAAGAAAAAAATGTCGTATGGATTTTGAATATTAATTGTTTTAAGATATAGCAAAACAAATTTATATTTATGAGTATTATTTGGATCTGTTTAGTTTTAATAGGAAATATCTAGATTTACCGAAAATACATATGAATTGGATAATACCTAACATTTTAATTTAAATACGATAACATAAGTGAGTTTATACATATTCATCTTATATATTTATATATTTTTTCATTTTAAATTAGTTACTCGTGATTAATTTATTTTAAAATTTATATAACTTTAATTTTCTATTATTATATGATATTGGAGAAAAAAAAATATTTTTCATGCTAAACTACTAATAATATCATATTTCTTTTATTTTTAATTTATATAAAATGAATTATATAAGAACTATGTGACATGCATTATTCATATATTACTTATTTAAAATGGAATATAAATTTGATATCAAACATAAAAAAACAAATATATTTATAAACTTTTATTGAAAAATAAGGACGTGGATAGTTAAATCCGAGCTCGTCCCTCTCCGGATTCTGTCACTAGTCCCTTCAAAATGTTGAGCTTAGTTAATATCACATTCTATCATTAATGAATGTCTACCCCTTTTTTGTTTTCAGAAGATCGAATATATGCTACTTTATTATCCATGTGTTGCATTAAATTCAACTTTAGGGACCAAATTAATTTTCTTCAATAAAATACTTTTTTTCGCTGTAATTGCGGTTTTAATTAAAGCTACAGTGTATATTTTCCTTTTTGAAAAACGTTACTATCTTTTATCAAGAAGTGGTAGGAAATTTTGAATCAAATTGACGCTAAAATAAATGTTTACTCTTTTTTTTTTTTTTACTATCATTATTGTAAAAGTTTCCTTATTATTCTCTGTCTTCTAGCCATGTTCTTATAATTTCACTCTTTGCTAACGTACAAATTTTATTGTAATAGAATTTTTTTTTCAAACAAATTATTCAAAAAATATTTATATAAAAAGGTATTTTTTTCAAAAACATTACAAAAAAAATTGATATTTTTATTTTTAAATATGGGCAAATCTTGTTTATAAAGCAAAAGTTTAAGAAAAAATAGTTGCATTTCACAATATATTTTTAACTTTTATTATTGAAATTGTAAATTAAAAAATTACTTTCAATTTATATTTTGTTTACTTTTTTAATATATTCGAGGAATTTGAGTGCACAAAACACAACTTATTAAAAAGAATCCGTGCTTATAGAGTCATTTTTTAGGCAAAATAAAAATTTGGAAAATTATGTTTACAAGCATGAATTAAAATAAAAAGTATATAAAATTCATGTTTAAAATTCATTATAAATTTCTTAAAAAAAATAAATTAAAAATTCGTGTTTCAAGACATAACTTTTGAAACACAACTTAATTTTTTTAAAAATCTACTTTCTTTTTAATAATTCTTTAAAAAATACCCAATTTTGTGAAAGATCCCCGAAACAATTGGTACTTGAAAACGAAATTAGTACGATTTTTAGTGACACAATTTGCAAGACACAACTAACGGCAGTCACATTTTAACGTTCACCAAACCACGTTTGGTGTGTGACCCAAACGGAGCCTTAATAATGAAAACTTTTCTTTGAATGCTTTGCTTTATAGTTCGGAGACATTTTGCCCCACTAGCCATAGATTTGCCTACGGAATATTTTCACGACGGGGCTTAGTTATGGCATAAATTCTTCATATTTTAAGTGTCGTGTCTTGATTTAGACTCTAATCTGGCCTATAACAAAATATGGCACCACTCTCCTAGACAAATGCAACACCTCTTTTTCTTGCTTCTTCCATGAAACAATTATTTTGTCTAGAATATCTCATCCATGTAATAATGGTCCAATAGAATATGCATATCAATGTCCTTTAGGTTTCATGCACGTAATGAATATGGTACCATGGGATACTTTATCACTTCTCTTCAACCTTATGTTGCAGCAGTTGGGCTGTGATCATCATCCAACTGATCAAAATCAACCTTCCAATGTGCTCCTATGTCCATCCATCTATATGTAAACACATCACAATAAGACAAGGCCACCCCTTGCAAAATCAACAACATGGTCCCTTTTGTTTCATAAATTTGGTTTGTGACATAACTTCCCAAGGATTTCAGCTAACTATTCTTTTCCTTATTCAACATGTCTGGTTACAAAGATTCCCCTTGCTTGCTTTTCATTTTACTCACCAAAAAGCTACACATTCTAAAGCACAAAACTAGTTCTTTTCTGCTTAATTAATTTTTTTTTTTCTAGATTCCTAGTGTGACACTTCTGAATAACATGCATGATTCATGAACCTCTTCATGCTTTTCATTGAATATAATTTGCCCAAGTTCTAGAAACAAAAACCGTCCAAGTCCCTTTGTAAAATTTTTAAAGCAGCAAATGATTAAAAAGGAGGGGTGAGGTTAACTACTGATGCAACAAGACATTATGGGTCTAGTGGGGCTCACATTTCTGTTTTTCTTTTCTTTTTTCAATTCCAATTATTAAATTTCATTGTCTCTTGCCAGACAGCCATTTTCTCAATTGTTGGAGAGAGATGATATGTTAAGGTATATATATATATATATATACACACAAGTTAAAAGATATGCTGCATAAGATTAAGGAAGAGGAGAGGCTTAAGGTTTTCCTTTACACTGTCCAAATTGTCAATTATTTCCACACATTCAGAGTAGAAACCATGGAAACTTCTCATCCTCTTTCTATTGAAAGTTTCTCCTACAGTTGGTTAGTGAACCTGAAGCCATCCATAGAAAGCCTTGATGGCTCCCTCAGAGCTTCCCTTGATGCTTCTGATGAAGCTTCCTTCATTGAAATGGACCCAAGAATGCCACCTTCTAAAAGATTCTTCAGAAACTCCCAAGATTTCAAATTTGACTTCCCCACTTCACAGTCCCCTCTCACTCTTGTTGATGCTGATGAGCTCTTTTCCAATGGCTACCTCATGCCCCTTTTTGTTGAGTCTTTCAAAATGGAAGCATATGAGGCTTCAGATGCCAATCCAAGTCTACCCTCCTCATCACATGTGCCTAAAATTGTGGTTCCTAATGGTCCTTCTAGATGCCCTTCTTTGAAAAGGTGCAGAACATTATCTAGGAGAATATTTCAGAAGTATCTCAACTTCTTAAGGCCCTTGTGTAGAAGATTGAGGAGTGGCAAATCAGGTTCAAAACCTGAATCTGTTATTAAAAGAACTGAGTCTACCAAGAATAGGGGATGCTATTCTGAAACCTCACCACGGATTAGTGTAGCTTATTCTGCTGATGACTGGCGCAAGTCCTGTGATTCCGAAAGTTCTATTTATGAAGCAGTTCTCCATTGCAAAAGATCCATTGGTATGTTCAAGTTTCATTTGTACATCATTAAACATGTGTTACTTTCAAGGCTTTAAATTATAGTCATAGTTGTGATCTCGTTGAAATCTTTGACACTGCAAGAGATTACAGACAAATGAAGTTGTGATTTGCCAAAAATTGCAGTAGTAGAGTATTTTTCAAAACTTAATTTTGCGTTTACTTGATGCCAATTTGTTCATTTTTTTGCTGATCTAACAAACATTTTGACACTTTATTCATTGCAGAGAGAATGAATTAAGGATGCTGCAAAAGGGTTCAATTTGGAGATAAAAATGAAAGAGAAAAGAGAAGATAAAGGGCAAAGAGAGAAGATCAAGGTTAGACCATCATCAGCCACTCCTCTGCTCCATCATCCTCTGCTTGAATGATCAAAAAATGTCAATAGGAAATGAAGATGTGGAGGGTCAAACATTATTCAAGCACTATGATCAAATTCTGAAAAAAAAAAAAAGCAGAAGAAAAAATATAGTACAATTTTGTTTGTTCATCTAATTTATTATGAGAAGGAACACTTTTACTAAAGATTAGAATCTGCCTCCTATTTCAGTAAAGTTATTCTTCAACTGATTTTTGGAATCAGAAACGTGTGTTACAGATCAGTTATGTATATAAGATTCTGATAACTTGGTATATATCTTATCTCCTATGTTGTTGTCTCACTGTTCCATAAACATGATCTGCCTTAAAAGAGGGTTTTTGATTTTATCTTTCTCCCTCTCTCTGTCTGGCTCTCTCTTCTTGTTCTCTTGTGTGAAAGTAAGAAAATTGGAAGAGGGAAAAGATTTGAGATAAGAGATTTAAAGAAAGTGAGAAGTTTGAAAAATTCTCTGCAAACTTGACAGACTTGTCAGTTATGCAAATTTCAAGGCAATGATGAAGAAACGACACTTAAGGAGACAAAATCTGACGACAAATGTGCGGAGCCATTGAATTGTATGTGGACACTTTTAGCACAAATTCATAATAAATCTAATGATGGAGAAATAATGAGTGATTTTTTCTTTTAAATTTTATTTTATATGCATCCCCAATTATTACCATTTCTGTTATTCTGAGAAGTCTGGTGTTGTTGCTGGCAAAAAGATGCAACAGGAACAACGTGGAGAATAACCAACATTTGAATAATCATTTCTAGAGATGTTTATATTTGGTCTAAAGTGAAGGTGTTTTGAAACAAAGTTTGATGAACTTAAAATTTTTGTAGTGTTTATGAAGTCAGAATTTGCAGTGCAAAGTTCAGAATGTAGAAATTAGAGTCTGTATGTTGGATCTCTGCTACATATTTATGTTGTTGTTCTACAAGTCATAGTGGTAATTCTTGCATTATGAGACATGAGAATGCCATCTAAACATAAATGTTTTGTAACTAGAAGAAATTGAATGTAGGGTCAGAAAGATTTATGGCCTCAATATTGAGTTGACTTTACAAACACATTCTTAAGCTTACTGGTAATGTGCTAACTTTATTCTTTATTGTGGGCCTAAATTCTCTCATGAGATCTGGAACAATATTTAATTCCTGGTTCGAATAAGATTATCTTGTTTCTTTAAAAAAATGTTGAAAACTATAAAGAAAGCGACCACTTATAACTATTAGTTTAAATGCATGTTTAGGAGCATGAAAAAGGAATTTGATTATTTTTTAATTAATGGCTAATATTCTTCTTTAGTTTTTTTTTTTTTTTTTTTTTTCTTTTTTTTCTTTTTTTTTTTTTTTTTTTTTCTCTTTCTATTTTATCCTTTTTCTGTTTCTGTCATGTCTCGTACTCTCTCTTCCTCCCTATCCCTTTGAACTCGAACTCACACAAGTGCTGCTGTGAGTAATGGTTTGTTCGAGAGGAGGTGAATATCTATGAAATCAAACTAATTAATACAATCAAATGTATATTTTGGGTTGGGTGTTTGAGTCAAATTCAACTCATCTTAACCAAACTTACAATCATTTGTCATTAATATGTGTAATAAATATATATAGTTGGGATTTGAAAAACAACAAATTATTTTACTCCAAAATTATTACAGATGTAAGTTTTTTTCTATTTTTTTACACGTCGAATAACACTACAAATGTCACTTACTAAAATAATTGTAGGGAAATAACTTTACTCTCTCACTGAAATAATTATCAATATCCATGTAATTTATTTGGGAACAAATTATAAATAATCAGATTAACAGTTCATTGAAAATTGAAAAGTGAAAATATCGGTCAGCTTAAAAACTAAAACTACAATAATTTTGAGATAGAATAGTACTTTTTGGAGATCTAATATGGACATTAAGAAACTATAATTACCTTGTTCTTGAGTAATTAAGAATTTGTACTTACTTTTAAATAGTATTTTGCATTAGAAGTTAGTTTAGCACGAGTGAAATATTGAAGAAAGAGAAGAAAGAAATATAAAATAGGCATGAAATAAATAATATTGATTAATGCAAATTTAGGTTAACGGGAAGCTTCCTCTTATTAATGGTATGTTTCTCACAATGAGTTGACTACTTCTATGAGACCTACTTATAATTAACTCATTATAATAACCTCACGTACCAAACATATATCTTGGTCATGGCTGGATGACTATGACTTATGCCAAGTTGTTTCACAACTTATGGGTTGAAGAAATTTTTTATCGACAATAACAAATATATTAAATAAGAAAGATTTGGGTGTTCCAAACCTTTTATTTTTTATTTTTTTATTTTTACAATATCTTTCATGTTGTATTTAGAATTTGTCCTAAATTGTGGGGAGATTAGTAATGATTTTTTAAAAAAAAATAAATAAAAGAAAATATTGTAAATGAAGAATTTTGTTTATAAGATTAACGTTTAATTGCAACACTCACTAGTAGAAAAATAGTTTTCTATGTCGGTTCTGGAAGACATTTTACATTAGGTGAAAAATAACAAAAAAATAAAAAAGATACCCTAAATGATGGAATTTTGTAATTTTTAGAGGTCCAATCGCCTTTGGCTATTGGCCAGCGAATTCATTACCCCATTTCGAATAACTTTTATTTTTGGAGCGTCTCAATCCGAGCTCTCTGTCAAAAGTTATGGTCGTTTGAAGTTTTTTTGTCCTAAATTTTTAAAACCCTAAATCTATGATAAACCTATATAATGTAAGAACTCTACCATCAAATATATACTAAACCAAGATGTTGATAAAAAATTTGAGTCAAAAATAAATTTTGAACTACTTTTAATAAATTTTACAAAATTGCTAACCTCTTACAAAGAGAAGAAAGAGGTGTCGAACCAAGCATTCAACCGAGACAATCAAGAAGCTTGCGCACACCAAAAGAACATGGAAGAAGCCGAAGATGGTGCCAAACGAACCCTAGCAAAACCAATGAACAACAAAGATGCAAATGAAAATTAGTGAGAAGAGAGAGCGACACCATGCAAAATACAAATGAAAGCTAGTGAGAATAAAAACGGCACCACACGGAGACTGAGAGGAGGACGCAATGAGTCTGAGGAGAAGGTGAAAGAGAAGAAAACATAAGAGAAAAATGTAAGCGTAAGAGAAAAATGATATCCAAGAGTTAATATCTCTCTTAAAATCCCTAATTTTATCTCGAAGGACATACTATGTCAGTTGGGAGCTTCCAACTGACTAGTATCTGACCAAATTTTACCATATTTTCTTCAAAATTCACTCACACGCCAAGAGGAAGATATTACGACATTTGGAAAGTCTCAACTGACGTAATATGGGCTACATACTACGTCGGTTGGCACCTCTCAACCGACGTAGTATCTTTAGTGTAATTACAAAGTTTTCAAATCTTGAACTTTTACTTTTTTCAGTCTTTTCTACGTCGGTTATAAGTTATAACCAACGTAGAATATGGTGTACTACGTCAGGTTTGAGTTAACAGACATAATATCTCTTCAAATATTTACAAAAATATCTCAATTTTTTTGTTTACATCGGTTCCGTTTTAACTGATTTATTATCTTGATGTTGTGTTCTTTTTTACTAGTGACTCAACATTAGAGAAAAATGTAAAAGTCCAAAATTTAATATATATAATTATATTAATTAATTATAAGACAATAAATTCCTTTATACAAAATGGAGAAGGTATATGAAGTAAGTTATAATGTTAAATTCTTTTATATATACAGTTTATTTTACAGATTTTTTATTCTAAACATACAATATGAATATTTATTCTTATTTTTTTATAAAATAAATTCATTTTCATTTTTAGAAGTTTAGTGAAAATTATTCTTTATATTTTATTCTCATAAAATCTTCATTATTATATTAATCCAATTTTTATTTCTATTTTAAGTAGTACAAAAGTTACAATCCCATGTAAATGTGAGAAATCATTTTCTAACTCCACTATAATTCTTACTGTAGATAGTTTAAAATTTAAATGAATTTCTACGAATATTAAAAGTTAATCTGAGTTCCTAAACTTGTCCTTCTTTAAGTTTATTGCGTTGGCTTCGCAATTAAGTTGACCTTTACATATGAACAGAAAATCATAAAAGGTTTGGTGAAAGCAAATTGCATTTGTAAGAATTTGTAAATTTTAGTGCTAGAAATGCTTGGATCGTACAAAATGAATTGGTGTTCCTAATATGGAAGTGTTCCTCTTTGGATGCATTAGTGTTTGGGCGCCACTTCGTATTGTTTTGAAGTTTGCTTTTTGAAATTGAAAATAGCTAGCTAGAATAGGAAAACGTAAAGCATGAAACCAAGGTTCAAGACAAAGCTTTTGTGAGAAAAAAGCTAACGTTCAATTCCAAATGTATAAGATGTTTTGGTGCGTGAAATTTGCACCAACTAACTTCTAGTCAGAAAAATAAAAGGAATAAAAAAAGTGAGATGTTTCAAAGATAAAGCATTTGAAGCTATGTTTTGAACATCTTGAGGGCCACGTCTTCTCATGTTCTTATGCCTCATTGTGAGTGATTCTTTAATTTATTATGGACCATATTTATGGTGGACCCCACCTCATGCATGTATCTTATCATCACTTACAACACTGAGGTTTTTGAATGACTAAGTATCAGTTTCTTGTGCCTAAATTATTTACAGTTTCTCTGTCCCAGTGTACAATTTTCAGTTTGATAATGCTATCAATAGAGACATGTCCATCCAACCAACTACACAACTCAATTTGATAATACATCCAATTCAATTTCTTGTGTTTGAGTCTTATTGTTTACTATCTTTGTTTGCAAATATTAGTTGTTTATAGCTAAGTTATACTCATACAAAATTCTTAATTTAGTTGCAAGTATTAAATTTGTCTTCTAATAATAATATTCTTTTCTTTCTAAAATCATCTGAATAATGTAAGGAGAGAAAGTAATATTAGTGAAATTTTAATTTAGAAGACTAAATGTTTTAGTTCTCCAATATTTATGGGAGAGAAAAATATAATTAACAATATTTTATTATTTATGGATTAAAATAATTAGTACAAAATCATTTATTTAAAAGATGATTATAAACAAATCCTATATAAAAAGATAAGAAAATTTGAAGTCAACATCTTATATTAAATAAATATACATGTCACTCGATCTCCATCTTCAATGAAGCTTCTTCGTTTATTTATTTATTTTTTAATTTGTGTTAGGCATCCTTCGAATATTTTAATCAAATTGATATTCCATAATTCAACAATCATTTGTCATGAAACAATTTATCGAAAACCAAAACATATATAGGGTCAAATCAAATTTATGTTCAATAATACAAAAACAAACTTCCTAAAAATTTAAGCAAAACTATAAAACGGAGGTAAAATGTATTATGAAAAAATCTAACCTAATAACCTAAGAAAGAGAATCAAACCATTAGAACTCATATCTTTTATCAATTCTCATATTTACAAGCTTATCTGTACATGAATTTTCTTCACTTTTAAACTCCATAACATTATAACTCTTTGTTCATATTTATACTTCACTATTTTGAACTTTTTGACATGCAATTATTCTTTAAATGTGTGTGATTAACACTTCCAAACCCGGTATATCTTATGAAAGATCTTTTTCTTATTTTATAAACAAAGTATCCGAAAAGGTAAATGTATTTAGTGTCTGGATAATATATAATACTCTCAATATTTAGCATATAATAAAGAGATAAAAAGAGTAGTTGGAAGATGTTTTGAATGATGAGAGTGATGAATGGGGGTTGCAGAACAGTTAGTACAATACTGTGTGCTTAGAAAGTTAGCAGCTAGCAAAGTGCCATAGAGATGAAGTACAAGGCCTTCTTGTGTGTTGGGAGCACCATACAAGATTAGTTACCACCTAATGCTGAGATGTAACCAGCAATTATGGTTCTAACAATGAGAGTCATTATTAGAAAAATGACAATCATAATGGATAATGCTAGGGAACCCCAAAAGACAGGCAACTTCCACAGGCACATCAACATGTCGGTGTCGAACTTAAACTTGTCTGCACAAAAGGTAGATGTGCCTCTTCCAAAGGTAAACCGAAACTGTTAAAAGCATAAAAAATCATTGTTGCTGACTGAGATAGAACTAGAAGTAACATAGTATGTGGTATATTTGAATCCTATTCAGTATTCTTATTCTACAAGCTGATCTCATTGGAAAGGTCTAAGTTGTAGGCACCCCTTTTGGTTTAACTTCACTTTAAAGGTTCATTCTGGTGCTGGTGAAAAGACATGATAAAAACATAAAATGGTCCCAAAGTAATGGGCCCAACATGTGATGGGTCTTGGAGGCTCAGTGTGATTGCCATATGGAATCTAACCCAAAGTTTTGCTGGGCCAATGTTAGCCATTGATAGTGGTAAAGGATTTGGCTAAGAGCTACAAGTTCATCACATGCCAACAGGAGTGAGAAGGGGACATGGACAAGATGTGCTAGGAGAAATGCCAATGTCTGATAACTCCGCTTTCTCTGTTTCTCTCTACTTCTTTTTGTCTTCCTCGTTGGATTTTATACTTTGCGGTGAGAAAAGCACAACAGTGCCATTATCACTTTGGTTCTCTCTTGTTTCTACATCAGCTTAGGTTGTGGGGGACCAGAGCTTACACATGATGAATGTTCATGATATTGATCCTTCCACTATACATGGATCTGAGCCAAATTATAGAAATCATAACTCAATCCATGCATTCTAGAATTAATTAACAAAACAAGTATATCGATATTTACCCCTTATTCGACGTAATAAAATAGTAGATTGATATAGCAAAACAAATATTGAGGGTTTCTACTGAGGTTAACTGAAGAATGGACTAAACTGTGAGACATGAATTATGAGTGTACATGTTTGATCTCTTACAATAGACTCCTCTCCTTTACCATTTTCTTATTTATTTTCTCTTTCTTCTATGAATGGCCTATTATGAGGGGGAAATAAAATCAATGTTTTTCCTTTTGCCCTACTTTTGCGGCAGAAGGGATGACCAAAAGTTCAATAATTAATCAGAAAGATATTAGTTACTTAATAAAAAACAACTCTTGTTTCACTTTTATCACAGACCTTTGATCTGTACGTGAAGCACTAGGGTTATAAAAACCTACAAACTTTGAATAAGGTCATGGTTATCACATGACCTTCAATGATGAATGTCCAAAAAAAGTGAGAGACATAGGGCTCAATTTTGAAAAAAACAACCATAGGGATAAAATATGAATATAGGTTACACTGAGCTAAAATAGCTCTCGAAATGTTTGTAACAACACCGACATTGTAAGAACATAAACCTAAGTCTAAAAGAATGTAGATAAGGAACCTTTTCATTGCTTAGGTATGATGATCACTTGGTAAAATTATCTAATAATGAACTCAAACCCAACTTTGAGACATGGAGCCGACACAACTTGAGATTGATACTGACAGACTACGTTTCTTGTGGCATATGCTGCTGAACATAATATTAGATAGATATCTTATGATGGTTAATTGCTGCCCCTTCCTCTAAAGTAATTCTCGTATTTTATGTGTCTTTTCTTTTAAGATTCTCTTTTGTCTAATAGCCAAACAATGTTTTTCATTGGAAGTAGACAAAATGGATAAGGAAAACCTAACAAGTTGTTCCCCAATTGTTGTTTATGCAATTGAATCACATATTGCAAACAAAATTGGTTTCTGATACAAAATTAGTTTATGACCTAATAGAATACAGGAATCTGTCAATGAAAAAAAATATCAGATAAATATAAATGATTGATATATGGTACATAAATATCTAGCCTTAGAATCACCAATATATATAGCGATACCTAAAGTTAATTTTACTAACTTGGTTTTGCAATTATAACAAAGCCCAGATGCTTGGTTTAAGTTCTAACTAGTTTGTAACCGTTTACAAAGACAAGAAATTAGATCAATGAATATAGGTGATTATAGCAAAGACTTAGCTTCCATCCACTTGATATGAGGTGAATACCAATTATCTGTGTAAATATTGCATCATGTTCAATTACACTATGCTAGATTGGTGTATTGTAGCCTACTTGTAACGCAGCAGGCACAACATATGATGTGATATGCAACTTAAAACACTTGCGATATTGTTCAAAAGATTAGTTGAGCCCTTAGTAGTACAGTCACAATCTGTGCCGTGATTAATTCAAATCGATCAAATTAGGTATAGGTTATGAAAGAGCAACTTTTCTTCTTAACTGCTATTATTATTATTATTTTAATTCTTAGGATTAGAATTCAAAATGTTCTATGTGATGTATGTCAAGTTTATGCTACAACATGCATCTGGGTCACTCGAACATCATCAGATTCATGAGGTTTTCACGGGAAAAATATTCTGAAAGTATATATGAATTCTCTGACTATTAATTTTATGTGCAATCTCACTTTCACTCTAATATTGTTATCTTACTTTTTCTTTTTATCACGTCACATATGTTAGATCTATCACTTTCTTTCTTCTTCTTTTTTCTTTATCTCTTTTCTTTTCACCTCGATTCATTCGATTTTATGTTGAATGAGTATCATTACTTTTAACTAAATGTATGGTCAGCTTCACGGAAAGAGACATGGATAGCCAGGAGTTTTTTGCATATGAACAGTTTGCATGGTTTTCTATTATCATAATTGGTGAAAGTATTGAAAGCAAATGAACTAATTACAAAAGGTTCACCATATAACCTCGTCCTTCGAGTTTACCTACATTGTTTGGAACGTTGTGTATGAATTTGAAATCAACTTGCACCAGCTGTGAGATGAATGATTTATTTTGGAGGGTCTCTTTTGCCAGTGGTTACAATTTCTTGCACCTTTTCACTTGCATAAAAAGTGATGAAAGACTGAATATATATTTTTCTGCCATTATAGTCTTGTATATATTACAATGCAGTGGTATGTCACCTAGGCAAAAAATTGCCACCTACTATGTGTTTATTGAACTGGGGTACTTCTTCTACGAATTAAGATTATTATCTTTGTTAAAAAAAAAGAAAACATAAAACTGAGTAATTAAAATTTAGGGCACCGATGATTGAGTCAGGATATGATAAGTTATCTTATCCTATTTTAATCTAATGTTTATTAAACTATGGAATATCAAATTCATATACAACCATATATAAAAACATAATAAAAGTAAGATGATTATAATATATTTATCTACCGAACAAATAATACCAATAATCGTGTTTAATAACCAAACGAGAATCTAAAAGGACCAAAGAAATACATATTCCACTACACTACTTTAACCCATCAGTATAATTTCCCTCAGCAGAAGATGTTTCCCTCAAATTTTGACGAATGACATTGTGAACAAATAAGCTCCTAGCTGCTTTGGTGCATGTATAATGTGACAGCAATTTCTAAAAACCCTGAACATGCACACCGACAGTGTTTATAATTTCATTCATCATGTCATTTGCTTCGCTTTTCAACACCAGTTTCTCTGTTGCTACACATAAACTCCCTTTTGTATTTCTGTTGTCTTCACTTCTACCATCATTCATATATTTGACCGAACACGCGTAGTTGAAATTGAGAGAAGAAACATCAAAGAGAGATCAAACAAAAATATACACAAGTCAAACCTATACAACACCACTTTCAACTTAAAATCTTAAGATATTAGATTTGTGGTTTTAGGATTTAGGATTGACATTCCTGGATTGAGAGTTGGTTGGAGGTGCCACATTGTCAAAAACTAATCAAGAAAACTGGGCTTAGTTAGGGTAGGTAGGATCTTTTATTGGCAGGTATACATATGAAGAACTATGGAAGCACACTATGAGTGTGGTGGTCATGAAACAAGCAAAGGAATGAAACACTTGTTGGAAACAAATATAAGCTACAAAAGCTGCGACAACACTAAGGCAAAGATGTTTGGTTTCGAAAGGGGACATCCCTCACGGTTGGAACTGGATTATACATTGGAGAAGGTGTAGTCTATAAAATGTTATTGTTTGTGCATATGATTAAACATACTCAATGTTGCCCGAATTCCTAGCACTCACAATCAAGTTTTCAAAGAAATTCCTATGTTAGTGAGTTTATTTGTATAGTACTGTCATTAGGGATCCCTAGATATGGTTGGCTGGGTTATATGTAATTTATTAGGTAGGTTCAAGATAGGGATTGCATATGAATACAACTGGTGATTGTATTGTGGTCAATTGAACTGGATATGTAAAAGGTTGGAACAACCCTTAAATATTCTTTCAGAGAATATGGATACAAGGTTTTTAGAAGGAAACTAATATCAATTTTGTGATTTTGTCTTTATGATAGGATCAAATTGTTAGAAGGAAACTAATATCAATTATGTGATTTTGTCTTTATGATAGGATCAAATTGTTAGAAGGAAACAAATATTAATTATTTGATTTTGTCTTTATGAAAAAAATCAATTTATCATCAATTCTGTTTATTTTATGTTTTATGACAATATCAAGTTGTAATATTTTTATTCATTTTCTTTCTTTAGCTATACCTAGAATGGATACATTATTTGTATATATTCAACCCTTTCCCTTTTGATTAAGGTATAGAAAACAAAGAGAATATTTTCACTCTCATATCCTTTGTTCACTTTGTTCAGCTCTTTATTTTCATAATTGGGTATCAGAGCTCTAATTTGAGAGTTCCGGTTGCTACATTTATCATGGCCGGAATTGTTGATCCCTTACAAGATTTTAGTTCACCTTACCATGTTAGTTCTCAGAAATATATGATTTGTTCTCTCAGTACACAATAAGAGAGATAAATTATTGGTGATCAGTCAAAAGTAATGATTGATACTACAAGAAAAAGGCTATTTAGAGACCAATTTTTAGCTACCAAATGAAATGGTTGCTAATTGTGACCAAAATAATCACTCAAATATATAGCACACACAGAATTCCCAACTAAGATTCCTATATAACTTAACTTGTCTCTAGTAGGCATCCTGTTAAGAAAAACTCTCCAAGCACATATTTGAGAGGCCGTACAACTTTGACGTGCCAAAGATTATGGTACACTTCGTCCTCTTTACCACCATCTTCCCCCAAGATCTTACGATAGGCATTTTTCACAATATATTCAAATACTTTTCTTTCCTTTCCACACCCATTGATCCTCATCCCGACCCTTAGGTTTATATTGTTGTATAATTGTAAAGAAAACCTCTACACTAGGTTTTTGCCATTCGAACCATTCCCTTCTCCACCCCTTTTTCCACTCCCAACCTAGACCTGTCCACTTGCCTACTTCTTCTAATCTAAGGTCCTTTTGCATAGAATTAACATAGATTTTAGGATATTCTTCCCTAAGTGACCTACCCCCTATCCAACAATCTTCCCAAAAAAGAATTCTATTACCTCGTCCCACTCTCCAACTTAGACTATCATTGAACCTGTTGAACATTAGACGGTCCAAAGTTCCTTTAGAGGATCAAATCATTTGATAAAGTTTTGATGATAACAAAACTCAAGTATATATTTATATTTGATGACTTATATACATTGCGCAGTTAACTCATCATTATTATTATTATTATTATTAAAGCAGGAGACACATGGTCTATAAAGAGATAAGTTTTCTTACTATTTACTTTTATGTGTTATTGATTTGATTTTAATTGATTTTATATCATATTGTGCTCTAATGTTCAAATCTGTTCATAATAGAAATTATTCAAATTATTGATGAGTATCTCCAATATAATTTCTCTATGTTATTTTAAATTAATTATTTCTGATACAAAATTAATCAAGTTTAATGCAGTTTAAAATATTAGAGAAATATTTCCAGTTTGAAATCCATACATCAGAAAGTCAAGATTGTTCTGTTCAAGCATCCCAACAACTAGTTCCTAAAAAGCTACATATAGAGGAGCAAGTTCAAGTTGAAGAAAATAGAAGAAGAAGCAAAGAGATAAATACATCATATAATACATTGAAGAAGATATACTGAGTGTTTATTGTCAATCTGCTATAGAGAGCATATAGAGTTTTAGGTTGTGTGAAACCATTGTGTAATTCTTTACCATTGTAAAGTAAACTCTTGTGAGCTTTCATTGTTCTCTCCTTTGAGAGTGTTTCTTTAATTCTTGAGTGGTCTTGATCTCCGGGGGAGATTGGGACTGGTATAACTTGGAGAGGTTTATGTACTCGTAATAACCTGGAAAGGTTTGTGTACTCGTTGTAACCTGGAGAGGTTTGTGTACTCGTTGTAACCTGGAGAGGTTTGTGTACTCGTTGTAACTATTTGCTAAATAGTGGAACCTCTTAAACAGTTTGTTTAAGGGAGAACTGGACGTAGCCCAAGAGATTAGGGTGAACCAGTATAAAATTGCTTTATCTGTGCTTATATATTTTTACCTTGGTTGGTGGTTTCTATTTATAGCGAATTGAGTTCAGGCTCCATTCAACCTCCCTTCTAGAGCCAGCTGTTCCTATAGTACCATTTTCCAGTAAATGCTTCTTAGGTCCCTCCACCATCTTGGTTCTACCATAGTTAACTTATTTTGATCTAAACTCCTCCAAGACCCATATTTTGATTCAATAATTTCCCTCCACAGCCCCTTGTCCTCTTTACCAAGCCTTCATTTCCACTTTTCAGGGAGGGCTTTATTAAAATTATGAATATCTTTTATCCCAAGACCCCCACTAAGCCTACTTTTGCCAATTCTTTCCCATTTTACCCAGGCTATTCTCTTCTTATCGGCTTCACATCTCCACAAGATCTGCCTTTGAATTTTAATCATTTCCTTATTGACAAATTTGGGGACTTTAAATATAGACAAAAAGAATAGACATAAGCCTACCATTCCACCTAGATAGCTTCTTTTTCACTTTATCTAACAATTCATTCCAGAAATTAACTCTATATTAATTTCCACCAATAGGTACATGTAGATAGACAAATAGGATGGACATAATCTTGCAATTCAACAAAGCTACATATCTTTGAAAGCTAACCCCAAGTCCCCCAATAAAGGTCTTAAATAAATTAATCCTAAGCCCCGAAGCTAACTCAAAGCATCTCTGAATGTTTTTAATTGTTACAAAGTGTAGGGTGTTATCCTTACAAATGAACATTGTATTATTTGCAAATTGTAACATACTTATGCCTACTTCATTCCTTCCTATTTTAAGTCCTTCAAGCAATCATAAACCTTTGGAATTAGAGTTAAGAAGGATCCATTGGTTCCTTTAGGCCACAACCCATAACTATGAAAGGATGACACTGCTTTCACGATATCATTCTTAATTACCACGCAAGAGTATTTAATAAAATTTAGATTGTATCCATCAGGACCTAAGCTCTTTGATCCATCACAATCCCATACTTCTACTTTGACTTCATCCTCTAAAATTTCCTTTGTTAAGAGGACATTATCGGCTTCAATAATCCTAAGCAATTTTATTCAGCAGTACCTTAGCCTTACTATGCTCGGAAAACCTGGTCATAAATTTGTTTCTTATTTCCTCCTTAATCCTAGTCGGTTCTTCATACCATCCACTACCAATATGTATCCCTCTTATACTATCCTTTACTCTCCTCCAGCTGATCATTTTATGAAAATACCTTGTATGAAGATCCCTTTCTTCCATCCATTTAGTTCTGGACTTCTGTTTGGCGAGAACCTCAAATTGGTATAAAACCAATTTCAATTATGCCAATAAGTCTCTTCTCTCCTCCTGTAGCATGTTATTCTCATTGACCAGATCAAGAGTTCTGATGGCTGAAATTAAGTTCATTTTCTTATATTTAATATCCCCAAAAATCTCCTTATTTCATAATTTTAAATCTCTTTTTAGTAGTTTTAATTTCTCTTTCATAACCCAAATATCATTTTCACTCACCCCAATATTGTTCCCACAATGTTTTAACTTTATCATTAAAACTAGCTTGAGTCATCTAAATGTCCAGGGCTCTAAATGGTTTTAAGCCCCAATCACAGTCCATATGTTTCAAAATAATAGCACAATGATATGAAACAATTATATTCAGGAGCAGTGGCGGCTCAAGACTTCAAGAGGCCTAAAGCGAATAAAAAAATTAGGCCTTTTTAAATTAATAAAATAATTAAAATTATAATATTTTTATCTAAAATTTATTTTTTGAGCTTTTTGTGATACAAAATTATCTATTAAATTATCATAATTAATTTTATTTAAAAAATATTTTTCAATAAACAATAAAGCTAATTCATTTAATCTTTGTTGAGACATTGTTGATCTTAGATAAGATTTTATTAGTTTAAGTTTTGAAAAACTCCTTTAGCTGAAGCAATTGATACTGGAATTGTTAACATTATTCTATATGCTATATATACATTTAGAAAATAATTTATTCTTTTTATATAATTAAAAATGTCAATTGGTTTATCATTTTCCAATCCTATAATCTCCTTTAAGATATTTAATTCTAAAAATAAATCTAAACCATCAAGATCCAATAAATTATCATGTTTCAAATATTTTTCAAGGTTTAAGCATTTTTCTTTCAAAAGTACACAACCAAACAACTTTAAATTTTTAATACTAAATAAAAAACCAAAAATATCTTCATATGTTTTAAATTGTTCAAATCTATTTTAGAGTGTGGTAATTGCTTTATCTACAATATATAAAACATAATCAATTCTAAATAACTCTTTAGGTGATTTAATGATTTCACGACTGATTCTTTCACAAAACATAATCTATTTTTTCACGACTGATTCTTTTTTCACAAAACTTAGGCTCTACATCCATTTCAGAAACAATTTCTTTGGCAGAAATAAATGCATTTTCAAATCCATTTTCTCTATATGTTTCAAAAAATGAAAGAAAACCTTTTAATTGTTTAATGGCCATATTAATGCACATATCTTTTGATTGTAAATTTTTACTAACTGAGTTAACTGTAAATAATATATCATACCAAATAGTCATGCCTAACAAAAATTCAAAATTTTCAAGTTTATAAGTTGCTAAACACTCAGCTTCACTTTTTATTTTAGGATCATCATTAGTTTCAACTAGTTCAAATAAAGCATCTCTTATTTGTGGAGTTTGAAATCTTACAGCTTTCACACTTTCAACCCGACTTTCCCAACGTGTTTGTGACAATGATTTAAGAGTTAAATTATGTATATAATTTTGTAAAATTTTCCATCTTTTTATAGCAGAAGAAAATAAAGTATAGATACGTTGTAACACTCCAAAGAAAGATATAGCTGTAGGACAAGAGTTTGCCATATCACAAAGTACTAAGTTTAAACTATGGCAACCACAAGGGGTATAAAATGCTCTAGGATTAATATCAAGAAATCTTTTTTGGACACCTTGGAGTTTTCCTTTCATGTTTGACCCATTATCATATCCTTGTCCTCTAAGGTCATTAATATCAAGGCCAAGGATTTTGAGTTCATCTATAATAACATTAGAAAGACAGTTTCCACTTGTATCATTTACTTTTAAAAATTCTAAAAAATACTCATTAACTTGTATTGGAGTGGATGAAATGTCCACACATCGTAATACAAAAGACATTTGTTCTTGATGACTTATATCTGGAGTACAGTCAAGTATGATTGAATAATATTTTGCATTCATAATTTTTTTTATAATTTTTGTTTTTATTTCACTTGCTAACAAATTTATCAACTCATTTTGAATATTATGTCCAAGGTAATGGTTATGAATTTCGTCATTTTTTAATTCGATGAATATGTTCTTGCATAATTGGATCAAATTCTACAATCATTTTTATCAAAACTTAAAAAGTTTCCATTACTTTCTTGGTAGATCTTCTCATTTTTTCCACGCAAGGCTAAGTTATTTTTACCAAGGGTATTAATGAGAACAATAATTCTTAACAACACCTTTCTCCAGTGTTCTTTATCTCTATTTATTTGTTCTTGAACATGTTTATCTATTGTTTTATCTTTTGACAATCTCATTTCCAGATCAATCCATACATTCATATTAATAATGCGTTCATCACTTATTTCATAGCTCTTTAACTTAGCACTAATATTTCTCCAATCTCTACTACTTTTGTTACCTAGTTTACTAGTACAACTAATAACATTAAACAATTTTCAACAAAAATATAATACTCTATCTAAAGTTGTAGAATAAATGAGCCATCTTCTTTCATGTTTCTCCCCATTAGACAATTTTTGGATATAATATGTTACAGAAAAGTGTCTTGAGTATTTATCTTTCAGAAAATCTATATCAGTTATCCTAATAGGGCCTTTTTCTACTAATAAGTCTCTTAATTTTGTATCAATATCTTTCCATTGACTTCGATCGTATATATTTTTAATATTAGAATCATTTTGTCTTGCAATTTCATTCTCATTATCCTGAGTTTGTGAATTAGAATTACTATCATTAGTTTGAGAATCAAAATTATTATCTTGAGTTTGAGAATCAAAATTATTATCTTCGTTGACTACTTTATTATTGTCTTCGCCTATACGTTGTTATCTTTACCTAAATTTATATTGTTATGTTCTTCATTCAAAGAAGACTCACCTGTATTTTCTAATTCAATTTTTTTGTTTATTTTTATAAATTTATCCATAGCCCCTTTCTGTTATTCAACAAAATTTAAACTCTTTTTTTTTTTTGAAGTTTTGAATAACCTCATTCAAATTTTCTAGTTACCATATTTGTATATTTTTATATAAATTAAAAATTATAATATATATCACACTGAATATAAATAAGTCTAAGTTAAAAAGATAAAACCTGATTGATCATGTCTTTTGGTATGTCTTTAAATATAATTTGTAACTTCTAAATTCTCTTTCTTGAATCTACACAAATTATTTTAAGATTAATTAAACAAAAATAACAAATAAAAAAAATTGAGATATTATTTTTACCTAATATTGATACATTCAAAAGGAGCCAAAGTGAACACAAACTCTTCCTCAATCAATCTACTGCTCAAAGTCTCCAAGTAAAGACACGTGCATAAATGCACAATATAGAATGATGAGATATGAAATGAAAGAAATTTGAAATTGAAAACAAGTTGAAATAATATTATAGAAGAAAGAAAAGGAGATAAGTGAAGAAAGAAGGAGAAAAGTGGAAGAGTTAGACACTGATAGGACATATAAAGAGATTATATCAAATCCGTTGGAATATAGGGAAGAGATAAATTAGAAAGTTTTGATACGAAAAATTCCTTAATTGTTCAATTTTTTAAAATATTATTAATTTATTATAAGAAAGTTTCAAGAATATTTATTCATTAAATAGTATTTATAGTACCAATATAAATTTAAAGTCATTAAATAATATTTCTAGCATCAATTTAAACTTAAAGTCAGTTAAAATATTTAAGTTTTTAATTAAAATTTTGTTAGTATAATTTTAAAATTAAATATTTTTTATTTTATAATAATATGTGAGTATTAAATGTTTTTGAGGCCTTTGAGGCCTTGAGGCATAAAGCATATTAAATTTTTTTTAGGCTTTTATGACCTTGAGGCCTAAAGCATATTAAATTTTTTTAAAGCCTTTGAGACCTTGAGGCTTAAAGCGGTTGTTTAGTTGCTTGGGCCTTGAGACACCCCTGTTCAGGAGAGTAATGTTATTTTGACACCAATAAGTGGCATGACCTTCATTTGACACCGCTAATGTGACAAAAATAATACCTTTTTAATCCAGCGTGTAAAGTGAGAGGCATTTGAAGATTGGCTGAAGAAAAACCCCAAAAGGCACACGCTCACTCTCTCGCTCTGCACTCCTCTCGTCTCTGTGCTCTCTTTTCCTTATCTCGCTCAATCTTGGCTCACCTCTCATCTCTCTAATCTCTTCTCCTTATCTGGTCTCCAGTTCTTGTCTTCCTATTATCGTCTTCCTACTCTCGCGTTTTCATCCATCTTCAACGTTTCGTCGTCATTGGCGTTTTTGGTAAAGGTTGGTTTTTTAGGTCATTTTTGTTGGAAAGGAAGTAAAGGTTGGTCTTTTATGTGATTTTTGATAAAAAAGGAAGTAGTGTTGGTCGTTTAACAGTTTTGTTCTTTGTTTAACAGTTTTGTTCTTCATTTTTCGTTTGGGGTTTGTGCTGGTTGAAGTAAAGTTTGGCTTTTAAGTTATTTTTGATGGAAAATGTTGTTTTAATGGTCGTTTTACAGTATTGTTGTTGGTTGTTGGTGAAAAAGTTTGGTCTTTTATGTTATTTTTGATGAAAGATGTAGCTTTAATGGTCGTTTTACAGTGTTGTTGTTGGTTATTGGTAGAAAATAAAAGGTTCTTTTTCTATGTTTGATTTCCGTTTGAGGTTTGTGGTGGTTGGAATAAAAATTGGTTTTTTATGTGATTTTTTATGGAAAAAGAAGTTTTTTTGGTTGTTTAAATGTTGTGTTTTTGGTTTATGTATGATTTCTGTTTGGTATTTGTGGTTGTGAAGTAAAGTTTTGTTCTTTATGGGGTTTTTTATGAAAAGGAAAGACTTTTATTTGGTTTCACGGTTTAATATTTTGTTGATGTGTGGATTTTGTCATTTTGAAAGAATTTTCCTTTAGAATGAGTGGTGGGTGGGTGGGTTGGTTGGTTTTTCGTGGATTGTTTGCTGACATGAATTGGTTGTTTTGTTTAAGTGTTTTAAAGTTACAACATTCATGGTTGGAAAAGGAGTTACTGTACATGGTGGACAATCTAATGAACACATGAATACATTTAACTCAGTTGCCAAAACTTCAACTATGGTGTCCCCTGATTAGAGAAGGAGTAACCACAGGTATTTTGTAAAATAATAATATTGGTTCTAACCTTACAAAACATCAGAGGTTACCCAAGCTTTAACGAGGGGACACCTCAGTTGAACTTTTGGTGACTGAACTCAGATATGTTCATGAGGACCTTTTTTACAAATAAAATTGTTAACTTTTTCAATTACACCCATAATAAGGATTAATAACGTATTGATGTACCAAAATATGTTCATTTTATACACCTCTGTGAAATAATGCTGATTTTGACCTTACAAAACATCAGAGGTTACCCATATTTTAACGAGGACACACCTCAGTTGAACTTCTTACGACTGAACTCAGACGTGTTGATGAGGACCACTTTCACAAATAAAGTTCTTAACTTCTTCAATTACACCCATAATAAGGATTAATCACGCTTTCATTAACCAAAATATGTTCATTTCATACACCTCTGCTCATTAATACTGATTCTAAGCTTACAAAACATCTAAGGTTACCCAAGCTTTAACGAGGAGACACCTCAGTTGAACTTTTGGCGACTGAACTCATACGTGTTCACGAAGACCATTCCACAAATTATGTTCTTAACTTCTTAACTTACTATTTACTTTTATATTATAATTGAATCTAAAAAGTAAAGCAGTTTTAATAAAAGCATATACATATATATTTTCACTAAACGACATATTTGAATTCGAATTGTTAAGCACATTAAAAATTGATATAATTAATTATGCATATTTCTTATTATTTTTAGAAGGTCTTAAATATGGTTTTATAACGGAAATTTTATTTTAAATCAAATTCAAATTAGTTTTAATGTCCGTTCACTACATTGATGTGTATTTAATAGCATTGAATGTTGCAGATTTCAAATAAAATGCATATAAAGTGCTTAAAGATTCACTCACGATAAATAATACAATTATTTGAAATTAAGACGTAATTGATTGATTAATTATAATTATTATTATCTTGTTAATGGTATAAAATAATTCTCTAGAGAAAACTTTCATAAAAAATAAAGATTGTTTGCTAACTTGAATTTATACTCTTTAAAGTCTTTAATTACTATATTTATTCTCTCATTCAAATTTAAATTATCGAGACTTGAAATATGCTATTTAAAAATTGAATGTCTCATTCAACGATTAATGTGTTATTATATGGTAAGTTAAAATTTGGTGAGATGCATAAATTTCATTGGAAAGGATATATATGATTATATATAATGTAGCTAGCAATTAAATGAGAATTGAAAGTTTAAACTTCTCACATTACGTTATCTTGCAATTTTTTAAGTAAGTTTCTTTTTAAAGGAAATTCTATTAATTATTTCATATGATTTAGTGGCAAAATCTGATTTATTTGCTATTGTCTATTTTAATTTATTGTGAATTAAATGCTAAGTTGTTGATTGCTTCATTTTTATCTTCTCAAATAAGATGATGATTGCTTCTTTTATCTTCCAAAATTAGTGAATAGTGACTGTGATCAAAGTAAATTATTTTAATGTTATTTGAAATTTGAATCAATTACAGAGATCAACTTTTTGAAATGTTTTGTAAACTGAAATTGTTTTTCCCAAATAGAAGTAATCTAACAGAAACAATTTACCTCTGTTCGTTAATACTGGTTCTAAGTTTCCAAAACATTAGAGGTTATCTGTATTTTAACGAGGGGACACCTTAGTTGAACTTTTGGTGACTAAACTCAAACGTGTTCATGAGGACCATTTTCGTAAATTAAGTTCTTAACTTCTTCAAATACATCCATAATAAGGATTAATCACTCTTTTATTGACCAAAAGATGTTCATTTTATACACCTTTATGCTTCAATACTGGTTCTAAGTTTTCAAAATATTAGAGGTTACCAATGTTTTAACGAGGTGACACCTTAGTTGAACTTTTGGCGACTAAATTCAAACGTGTTTATGAAGATCATTTTTGCATATTAAGTTCTTAACATCTTCATTTACACCTATAATAAGGAATACTAACGCTTTGATTCACCAAAATATGTTCATTTGATACACCTTTGTGCATTAATACTGGTTCTGACCTTACAAAACATCAGAGGTTAATTGTGCTTTAAGGAGGGGACACCTTTGTTGAACTTTTGGCGACTGAGTCAGATGTGTTCATGTGTTCATTAAATTGTCCACCATTCACAGTAACCCCTTTCCCAACCATGAATGTTGGAACTTTCAAACTCTTAAACAAAATAACTAATTCATGTCAGCAAACAATCCACGAAAAACCAACCAACCCACCCACCCACCACTCATTCAAAAGGAAAACACTTTCAAAATATGTTCATAGCCCATCTTTCTCACCACCATACACTGAAGAAACAAAAATATTCAAACATGGAAACCCTAAACAAAAAACGAAACCGTGAAACCATTAAAAAGTCTTCCTTTTTCATCAAAAATCCCATAAAAGATGAACCTTTACTCCACAACCATAAACCTCAAACGGAAATCATACGTCAATGAAAAACAAAACCTTTAAACGACTAAAAAAAGTTCCTTTTCCATAATAAATCCCATAAAAGACAAACCTTTACTCCACAACCGCAAACCCCAAACGAAAATCATACGGCAATAAAAAACAAAACATTCAAACAACAAAAAAACTTTATTTTATATTCAAACATCACAAACCTAAACCCCTAACAAAAATCATACCTCCTCAAAACCCTAAACCGTGAAACCAAATAAAGGTCTTTGCTTTTCATAAAAAACCCATAAAAGACCAACCTTTATTCCACAACCCTAAACCCCAAACAGAAATCATACAAGACGAACCTTTAAACGATAAAAAATAGTTCCTTTTCCACGAAAAACCACATAAAAGACGAACTTTTAACAAACACTCCAGGCAAGGGGAAAAAAACAATCACGGAGAAGACGAGAGCACACACCACAACGGAGAAGATGAGAGACGAGAGCACGGACAACGACGACAGCGAGTGTGTAGAAGGAGAATATCAGAAAACGATAGTGACGAGCGCACACGGACCACGACGAGAGCGAGTGTGTGGAAGGGGAAGATGAGAATACGAGCACAGAGGGCGACGAAAGCAAGCGTGTGGAAAGAGAAGATGAAAAGGCGAGAATGAGGAGACGCTTTAAGCTTATGCATTTTCAGCAATTAAAGACAAAAAACCCAAATTGCCCTTAAGGATGGCGCTACTCTCACTTGCCAAAAATGACCCTCCATATAAGCTCATTTGACAAAAATGACCCTCCATATAAGCTCATTTGACAAAGATACCCCACTGTCAAATAAGGGTTAAAAATCAAGGGTATCAAATAATGTTACGTTGACACTCACACATGGCATACTCCCAATTGACACCGCTGATGTGGCGAAAAATTATATTTTTTTAAGCCAGCGTGGAAAGTTCTAATTACAGAATCCCAAAAGCCACTCCCACCTTTTCCACTCCCACTCTCTCAGTCTCCCACTCTCTCAGTCTTTTCACTCTCTCAGTCTCGTTCTCTACACTCTTACTCTCTCGCTCTCTACACTCTCACTCTCTCTTCGTCCACTGTCTGGCTCTCTCGATCTGTATGCGCTCTTAAGGTCTCTACACTCTTCGTCTCAACAAAAGGTTAGTTTTTTAATTCGTTTATATTGGAATAGCGTATAAAGGTTGCTCTTTTAAGTAATTTTTCATGCAAAAGGATGTTTTTTTTTTTTGTTTGTGGAATGATTTTCGTGTAAAGTTTCAATTTTCGTGTGGTTTTTGATGGAAAAGGAAATCTTTTTGGTGGTTTAATAGTTATATTCTTGGTTGATGCTGGATCTGAAAAGGTTTTTGTGTTTGTCGTTTGATTTCCGTTGGTGGTTGAAGTAATGTTTGGTTTTTTATGTCATTTACATGATCGTTCTTGGTTTTTGGTTAAAAAAAAATGTTTTGTGTAAGTGTTTTAAGTTATTTTTCATGGAAAATGATGTTTTTGTTTGTTTGTCGTTTGATTTCCATGTAAAGTTTGTGTTTTTATATGCTTTTTGATAGAAAAGGAAGTCTTTTTGGTGTTTTGATATAAAAAGTTTTTGCGTTTAGGGTTTGATTTTCATTGGTGGTTGAAGTAAAGTTTGGTCCTTTGTGTGATTTACAGTGTTCTTCTTTGTTGTTGATGGAAAAAGAATAATTTTTGTAAGGGTTTTAGGTTTGTAATGTTTGAATCTGTTAGTTTTGGCAAGTCATGAACACGTGTGTTAAGTCGCCAAAACATGAACTAAGGTGTCCTCTCGTTAAAGAAAACCACACGTGTTTTGTCAAACAATAAGTGGTTCCGAGCTTACAAAAAATTAGTGGTTACCCATGTTCTAACGAGGGGACAACTCAGTACAAGCTTTGGTGACTGACGAACAAAACACAACAATAACAGTATCCACAATGAACTACGAAACCCAAACAGTTCGTGTTACATACAAATTTACACATTTGCATGAATCTGGTGTTGTATTTTGTGTTACACCCATCAAACGGTTCATGATATATTTTGCTGACATGGTCTTTATAGGTGTATACTGTTCAATCTGGTGGATTTGTGTCACTCTCCACATTGCTAAGAAACACACAGGAGTCAGCATCTGCAACTGGTTACTCAAGTTTTAAAGAGCGGACACCTCAGTAGATATTTTGGCGACTAAATACGTTACGACCATTTTGGCATTTTAAGTTCTTATGTCCTTCAGTTACAACTAATGAATTGCTTGGATGACCCTTTTATCTACTAAAATATGATAAATTGACACACATGTGTGCATAAATAACATTTATCAACTTACAAAACATCATGCGTTACCCATGTTTTAACGGGGAGACACATCAATTCACGTTTTGACGACTAAATGCAGTACGACCAATTTGGCATTTTAAGTTCTTATGTCCTTCAGTTACAACTTGTGAATTGCTTGGATGACCCTTTTATATACTAAAATATGATAAATTGACACACATGTTTGCATAAATAACATCTATCAACTTACAAAACATCATGGGTTACCCATGTTTTAACGAGGGGACACCTCAGTTAACATTTTGGCGACTAAACACAGTACGACCAATTTGGCATTTTAAGTTCTTATGTCTTTCAGTTACAACTCTGTGAATTGCTTGGATGACCCTTTTATGTACAAAAATATGATAAATTGACACACATGTGTGAATAAATAACATCTGTCAACTTACAAAACATCATGGGCTACCCATGTTTTAACAAGGGGACACCTCAATTAACGTTTTGGCGACTAAATGGATTACAATCATTGTGGCATTTTAAGTTCTTATGTCCTTTAGTTACAACCCTATGAATTGCTTCCATAACCCTTTTATGTACCAAAATATGTTAAATTGACACACTTGTGTGCATAAATAACATCTATCAACTTACAAAACATCTTGGTTTACCTATGTTTTAATGAGGGGACACCTCAATTCACGTTTTGGCGACTAAGTAACAATTTAAAGCAATATGATGCAACATTTGCCCAAAAAAGTCATATGTTACAACATTGAACACATATGTAAATAACAAGATGATGCAATATCAATTTCAATTCTTTCATAAAAATTTGTTCAATTTACATTAACAACAATTAATTGTTGCGACTTTTTACATTCCTTAAACCACCCTTTACAAATCTTTTTCTTTTCTTAGGGAATGTGGTAAAAGGAGGTCCTAATTTAGAGGATTTAAGAATCATCCTCTTTGCTGGAGTCTTTGTTCAAGTTCTTTTAATGGTGGATGCTTTTGTCTCTGTCTTCTGGGTTGTTATTGTAGTTGGTGCTGGGGATGTTAGTGGGTTTCCTGCTAGGGTTGCTGATAGGGGAGTAGCCATGTCATATAAGGACTCGAATGCACTCCTGACTTTAATCTTTTAAATGGAGATCGTCCCTTTCTTGAAACTTGTACAAAGCTATGAATATCTATGTTGAGGTCGTCATTGATGAAATTAAATACATCTTTTTCACAAAGAACCAATAACAAAATTGTAAAACGACCATTAAATATATCTTTTCCTTTCCAGTCATTAATGTTCAAACACCAAATTAGCCTGTGTGCATTAGTAATGGTTCTAACGCTACATCCTTCTTTAACGAGGGGACACCTTCTCTCAAGTTTTGGCGACTATACACATGAACACATCAACACATAAACAACACTAACGTGTGTAGCCAAAACTATAACTAAGGTGTCCCCTCATTAATGAAGGGGTAACCAGTGAGGTTTTGTAAAATAATTGTCATGGTCATTAGTAGCCAAAGCTTGTACTGAGTTGTCCCCTCGTTAGGACATGGGTAACCACTGATTTTTTGTAAGCTCGGAACCACTTAATATTTGACAAAACACGTGTGGTTACCCCTTCTTCAACGAGAGGACACCTTAGTTCATGTTTTGGCGACTCAACACACATGTGTTCATCACTTGCCAAAACAAACAGATTCAAACATTACAAACCCTAAACCCTTACAAAAAACATTCCTTTTCCATCAACAACGAAGAAGAACACTGTAAATCACATAAAAGACCAAACTTTACTTTAACCATCAACGAAAATCAAACCCTACACTCAAAAGCCTTTTATATTCCAGCAACAACGAAGAACAGAACACCAAAAACACTTCCTTTTCCATCAAAAAGCACATAAAAACCCAAACTTTACACAGAAATCACATAAAAGACCAAACTTTACTTCAACCACCAACGAAAAACCAAATAAAGCTATTCCCTTTTCATTTAAACCCCATAAAAAACCAACCTTTACTCCACAAACCCTAAACCCCACACGAAAATCATACAAGACACATTTAAACGATGAAAAACAATTCATTTTGCATGAAAACCTCGTAAAAGACTCACCTTTACCAACTTTTGATGGAAAACGGAAGAAAATCTACCATGGACAAGACGAGAGCAGAGACGAAGCCAAGTGAAAGACTTGAGCAGGGAGACGAAGCGAGTGCAGAGAGAGTGAGAGCAGAGCCGAGTACAGAGAGAGTGAGAGTGCGCAGAGAGAGTGATAGAGAACGAAAGCTCGAGAGTGCGCAAAGAGAGTGAGAGTGATAGACTGAAAGGGAGAGAGAGCGACAGAGTGAGAGTGAAAGAGTGAGAGACACAAAGTGAGGGATTTCAAAAATTAGGGTTTCGTTCAGATTTTCACTTCCAAATTTATCCCTGTCACATAAGGTACTTTGACATAATTACCCCAATGTCAAGTGGGGGTAATCAACCAACACTGTCAATGTAAAATTACTCTTTCAGTATTTCCATTTCCCTCTCGTTATTATAAAAAGCTTTCCCTATTAGTGAATTTATCTGTATCCCACCACATTGTAGCAACTCCATATTGTATATTTGAAATTTAAAGCAGCTTGAGTGAAAATAGGGTGTAAGGTAAAACTGCAAATATTCATTCACATTTGTTTTTTTAAAACGTGATTATACATTATAGCCGTTGCTAAATTAACACGTACATACCTTATAATAATTAAAAACGTCTAGAAAATCACAAAGTATTCCGTCACATACATAAGTTACACTAGCGTCTACTTAGTTCGCGTAAATACTTTTTATAAAAAAAAATAAAAAATTCCTAACGTCAAATAGAGCAGTGCGACATTTATATCTAATAAAAAAATAATAAACCAAATTTTTTTAGAGATTTTTTTCTAATTAAAAAATATCTATCAAGTGGACAAAAAATTATTTCTTTAATACTCACTCTTATATAAAGGATAATTTATATAATTCTTATGACTATCACATATATATTTATTAAGCATAAAAGTTATTTATTAAATTAATCATAAAATCATTTTGAATGTCTTTTAATTAAGTTTAAATATCGTTCTGCTTTTCTGAAAACAAATCTCCAACATCGTAAAGGGTAGTCTAGTTTCCAGTCTGTCCAACAACGCAATAATTAATTTAAAAGCTGAAGAATATCAATGAAATCGAAGACACACTAATGGTTGTCTTCATCGACCTTTCACAATGTTTGATGTACGAGGATTATATTGGACAATCTTAAAATATCATCTCGTGTAATGATGAACAAACAATTTTGACAGAATGAATTCCATTTCCCCAATAGGAGGAAATTTATCATTCAGAGACGTAAAATTCATAAATCCAAAGCAGTAATGTGTCGTCACATACTTGCAACCTTAATGAAATTGAAGATTCATCGTCAAAACTGGAATCATAGGAGAAGGGTCCACAATTATTTGATCAATGCCACGAGAAACAAAGGAGCATCGTTGTCATGTTAGGCCCATATCAATGGAAAAGGTTTATGTTCACGTCACAAGTCAACAAAATTAACATGAAAATAAAAGCGGTACGTAAATGAAACCCGATTTTGATATTTATGTGTCTGAACTTTTCATTGACCTAAAAATCCTAGGTTGCTGTAGTTTCATCGTTTTCTTGTTGATCCTATCGTACATCCCACTTATGTTAGTAGCTAAAAGGACTGATAAATGACACAGGCAAAAAGAGAAACGCTTCCAAATCAAAAAAGGATTGTGTTTACCAAAGGGTTGGCAAATTGAATCAAAAAAGAGAAGTGCTATTTATTTTATCAGAAGAAAAAAGAAACCATATTTATAGAGTATTTCAACCCGTATATAATCAGAAAAACTTGTTTGAAGATGCTCAACTACCCTACTAACGGCTATATTTGCAACTTTCCACCATCCATACAACATGATCCACCCATAGCCCCATACATAAGTATCAGCATCTCCTTATATTATAGACATAGGTTATTTAATGATTTTTTGGAGATATGAGACCTGTGAACCCCGTGTATAGCATCCTAGATAACATAGTTGTATGCATTACATTAAACATTGAGATGTCATGAGTTCTTTTGTACTTACTTGATTACATAGAACACCAATGAAAGAGCTGCGTTGGTTTTAAGGGATTTCATGTATATAGATTTGATTTGTAATTTTTTTTTTAACACTTGAAAAGTTATGTTTTGATTTTTTTTTTAACATTTGCTTCAATATTTATAATATTCTTTATTGTCGAAAAATAAATTGAAAAAAAAAACATTCTCTTCATTAATTATGTATCCAGACTTCCTTGTATTCGTCCATCATTTCCGTTTCCAAAGTAAATCACTGTTTCTCACCCCAACTTTCCACAATTTCGTCATGTTTAATAGCAGTTTATTTGCATTATTCTATAAGACTTACCCCAATTGTTTCTTCTAGTATATTTGTGAAAAAAAATCAATTTTAAACCTACGTTTTTTCTCTACACGTATGCAGTTTAGTCCATATATTTTTCGACTTGGTTGCCCTATTTACTTAACTTCTTTCCTGTATTCCTTTAATATGGCTTTATGGATCTTATACATTATTCCAAGGGTTTTAAATACTAATATGAATACATGACATATTTGAAAATTTATACATTCCAATTACTTTTCCTTTCGTTATTTGAGTTTACATACAATTTGAGAAATCTCAATTAGAGTGATGCCTCTCCTCAATTTCCACTCCATTTTATCATCAAACCACATGTCTTATCAATGATTTATATTTGGATTTTAATATATCCTTTAATAAATCAGGTTTTTCCGTTCCAAACTTTCATTTTCACTTTTGGATGTCCTGCATAATGTGCTTGTTATTTTTGGAATTTCATGGTATGTATGCATGTCTTAATCCAATGATGGTTAATAGATTCTTTAAATTTATATCGGTTTTAACTCAATTTAATAAAATTGATATATAAGATGAGAATGTTCCGCATTTATATGCACTGGTTTTGCCATAAGCAAATAATTTCATTATACTCCGATTGTAGATATAGTTCAAGATCCAATAATACCAAGATAGACTTTAATGTCTTTCTAAAATTTTATTTACTATTAATTCAATATCAGCAAATCGAATTTTAAAATAAAAAAACAGTTATTATAGTAATATATATTGTTTTAATATTTTTTTAGTCAATACATGAAACTCTTATTATTAACAAAACTTTGATATTGGCCTAGGTTAATGACCCAAATAATCCCGGTGATTATTAAAATTACATGTACCAAGAATTTTGAAAGTGTGGGTAATTCTTATTGGGAGTTTCAAAATTTAGTAAAATATTTGCAATCTTATTATTAGCCACTTATATGAGATGTTTATAAAGTTAGAACGATCAAAAGACAATGAGGACTAAATGTAACTCATAAGTTAATTTTCTTATTTAGAAAATGAATGGAACATATTAGCAGTTAAAATATAGTATATTTGAATATTTTCAATATAGATTAATTAAAACGATGAAACAAATTGCATAAAAGGGTGCATTCCATGTTTATTATTATTTTTATTCGAAAAATATCCTACGCTCATACTCTATCACTCCGTCTCATCATTTTTCGATTAGTCCTACTACCTTGATGAAATAAACTTATATCTGTTCATACAATTATTTTTTTCGTGTGTTTTCATACAAGTTTTGTCTTTATTGTAGACCAATTGCCATTGTCTTGAATCTGTCATGTAAGATTTTTTTTCTTTATGTCCAACTAGTCTTTATTATTTCTTCAAAATATGAAACTCTTCGTTGTAAAATTTATTGGACTAAGAGTATTAGACGAAATCCTAGGTGTGACATTTCATAAAATAAGAGAGGGATAAAGATACCATGTTCATATGTTCCTTTGGCCTCCTTAGATGAGGACTTTATGTTCGTTCTCTGACTTTATCACACGAAAATGCAATTTGTCTAAATTCTTGGATTTGTTAGACAAAAGGGGTTAGATGAAATATTTGTTAATCGTTAAGTCATATGAATTGCGTCTGTTCTAACCTTGTTTAGTTTACTCATATGTATATAAAATTATCAAAATAATTTCAATAATAATATTAATTATTAATCCTTATCCAAATCTTTAGTCTGATTTAAATAATCTTCAAGGACCTTAGTGTGTTCTTAGAGATTTTAATGTTATCCTCTTTGCCGTCTAAGTTAAATGAGGTTCTTTGCCTAACAATTTATCTAGTGATGAATTTCATGATTGGATAAATTCAAACGAACTCTTGATTATTCCTTCTTCGGATGTTTTCTTTACTTGATCTAATGGGAGGTTGGATAATCAAAGGATTGAGAGGAAGCTTGATAGAGTTCTTTGCAATTTTCTTTGTTTAGATATTTGGTTTAATTGCAGGAACAAATTTTTGGTTCATAATTGTTTTGATCACTATCCTCTTTTGGTTGAGTTTGCTTCTTCTTTAACTTCTAGAAATTCGTATACTTTTAAATTTCTTAAGATGTGGTTATAGCATCCCAGTTGCAGACATGCTATACAACAATCACGGGATGAAAATGTGATTGGTTGTCCTATGCTTATCCTACAACAAAAGCTCAAGAGGCTTAACCTCTCTCTTAAAGACTAGAACATTAATGGTTTTGGGAATGTTCATGAAGTAGTGGTTAATAAACAAAAAATCTTTATTTACAACATCAGATTCACAGAGTTGACTCTGCGAAGATGGATATGTTTCTTGTTCGACAACAACAAGCTATGCAAAATCTTGATATGGCTCTGGATTGTCAAGTCCTTTTTTAGGAAGAGAAAGCTAAAATGGTCTGGTTTAAAGATGGAGACTGTAATTCTTCTCTCTTTCATGCCATGGTAAAAAGGTATGCCAATTCTATTGGAATACAAAGGCTGATTGATGAGGATTTCGTTTTGAAGATCCTAACATATTATTTCTTTTTATAAAACTTTATATGATTCTTCTGATACTAATAATGTGTTTACAAATTTTAAGAAATCTATGATTGCTACCCATATCCCTAAAGTTGTTTCTGAGGACGAGAACTCTATGCTGGTTATGTGTCCTTCCAATAATGAGATTAAGAAGGTTATCTTTGCTCTCAACTCTGATAGTGCTCCTGGTCCTGATGGCTTTGGAGGCTCTTTCTTTCATGTTTGTTGGACATTGTGGGTTCTGATGTTTGTAATGTTGTAAAACAATTTCTCTTTCATAATTGGATCCTTTCCAGCGATGAAAGCTAATGTGGTTTCTCTTATTCCCAAAATTCATGCGACTACCTCTGTAAAAAACTTCAGGCCTATAGTTATAGCGAATTTCAGGTTTTCAAATATCTTAGCTGCCAGGTTAGTTTCCATTGTTGCAAGGATTGTCTCTCCTAATCAAAATGGTTTTATTAAAGGCCGACATAAAATAGTTTCCATTGCAACCATTAACATGCTTTCTAAGAAAATATCCGGTGGTAATATGGCTTTCAAGATTAATATTTCCAAAGCTTTTGATACTCTCAATTGGGATTTTCTCATTCAAGTGTTGAATCGGTTTGGTTTTCACCATACTTTCTTACAATGGATTTTGACTATCCTTTAGTTTGCTAAGCTTTCTATAAGGGTTAATGCTAGTTTGGCTGGTTACTTTCCTTGTAGTAAGAAGGTCGAACAAGTTGATCCTCTTTCTCCTTTACATTTTTGTATTGTTGAAGAGGTCCTCAGTAAGGACATAACCAACCTTATTCTTACTAAGGATATTCTTCTTGTGGCTAGTCCTAAAGGGTCTTGGTTCGCCTCACGTGTTCTATATGATAATGACATTTTTGTGTTTTGTAAGGCTAACAAACGCTCCCTTTCTAATCTTATAAAGTTTTTACATTCTTATGGTTTAGCTTCGGGCCAATAGACACTTCAAAAAGTCAATTCTTCATTGTTGACGCTTCTCCTAGTTTCCTTTCTAAGATTAAAGATGTGCTTGGTTGTAGTAGGGGCAATATTTTCTTTAATTATCTTAGAGTTTCTATATTTGTAGGTTCTCCTAAAGCCAGGTTTCTTCAACCTCTTATAGATAAAGTTAGATCTAAATTGGCTTCTTGGAAAAGGAAATCTCTTAGCATGATGGGAAGAGTAGAGCTTGTTAACTCTATGACTTATTGTTCTTTGTCTTACAACTTTCAGGTTTATAGGTGATCCTCCAACCTTCTTAAGCTTGTTGATAAATGGGTTAGAAACTTTATTTGGTTAGTTGATATTAAGAAACAGGGTTCAATGACTGTTAATTGGGTTACAATTAGTAATCCTAAGTGTGAGGGTGAGCTTCAAGTTGTTAATTTTCAACTTCAAAATAAAGTTTTTTTAAGGTTTCCTTAGGATTTCGCTTATATTTATCACCCTTGGATTTCTTTAATGAAGACTCGGTTTCATAAATCTAAATATCAAAGAGTTGGGTCCTTCTTTTCTTCCTCCATCTGGCCTGGTATTAATGATTGGTATGATGTTATTTTAGAACACACTTTTTAGACTGTTGGGAGAGATGATAATATTAATTTTTGGAATGATCTCTAGTGCTCTGAGACATGCGTCTTTCTGCTTGTAGGTGTTTCTTATGCCGAAAGGATTAAATTGAAAGCTATTGTGGCTCACTGTTGGAATAAAAGTGGTTATTGGGACCTTTATCCTTCTTTTTTAAATTCTTAATATATGCATAATTTATGTTATATTTCTCTGACCTCTTGGGAAGATACTCCTAATTGGATGAAAGATTTTGCCTTTCTTACCCAGATGGCTCCCAAAAAGTTTTCTAAGGATTCTAATCCTACTTGTAAATGGAGTAAATTGATTTGGACTAGTTCTATTCCTCCTGCGAAGACTTTAGTATTTTGAAAGGTTTTACATCAAAGTTTACTTGTAGACAAAAATATTCAAATTAGACATCTTTCTTTGTGTTCTAAGTGCTCTTTGTGTACGAAATAGGAAAAATCTCTTCTCATCTTTTCTTTGATTGCTCTGTCACCTCCCATATTTAGAATTATACGAAGTAGCTTTTTCCCAAGTTCTCTCCTCTTTCTATTAATGATATTATTGATTTCTTAATGCTTGTAGAGAGTCCCTTAGTTAATCTCGTGAGGCTAACAACTATTACTTACTCTATTTGGATGATATGGAGGATGAGAAATCATGTCAGGTTTCAAGAAAACATTTCTATCTACTCAATTATTTAGATTGTTAAAGGCTTTATCAGAATGACGGGTAATTCTTCTAGGAAATACATGCGCAATAACATTATTGACTTCTCTTATCTAAAGTTCTTTTATATTACCATGCATTGTTGGAAAAAGATCTCTTCTATTCAAATTATTTAGAAATTCTCTCATGTTAATTGGGTGAAGGTCAATACTGATGGTGATGCTAGAGGGTGTCCGGGTTTTTCGGCATGTACAAGTATTTTTCGTGATAGCAGTGATGAATATATAAGTAGTTTCTCCTCTTTCCTTGGGGTCCAAAAGTCTTTATTTGCTGAGGTTGTGGGAGCCATTTTGGCTATTGAGCATGCTTGGGGCAAATATTTCAGAGTATTTAGCTTGAGTGTGACTCTTCCCTGCTTTGTCAAATGTTTAATTTGTTTAGTCTCGTTCCTTCGTCTTTGAAAGGGAGATGGAGAAAATGTATGACAATATGTAAAGAAATTGAGTTCAAAGTTTCTCATAAATTCCGTGAGGGAAACCATTGTGCTGACAAGCTGGTTTTGCTGGGTCTCGAGAATAAGTTAGAGTTAAAATGGTATGATGTTTTGCTAGATGCTATTAATTAGACTTTTTTTCATAATAAGTATCAACTCCTCCTAATTCGTTTTGTTTAGCTTGGTTGAGGAATGTTTGTCATCTTTTCTTGTCATAGATTTGGCCTAGCACCCCTAAGATTTTGTATTTTTTTCTTTTTCTTTTTAATAATATGTTTCATGTCATGACATATGATTGTTGACTTTTGAGGTTTCAGTCTAGCTAAAATGTCAAAATTCATAGCAATGCCTAACATAAATTTTCATAAAAAAATTCAAAAAAACTAAAATATAACAAATTTCTTAAAAAAAAAAAAAAAAAAAAAAAAAAAAAAAATTTTTTAAAAAAAAAAAAAAAAAACTAACATAAACTAATCATTATCGTTTTCGAACTTTTAGTAACAGATTTTTGTCAACCGTCATCATAAAGTTACATTTATTTACAAAATAGCTAATGTGCATCTCTCGTTGATGATGACTATAAAGTTGTCAGTAAAAACAGTCTTAATTTGTTTATTTTTGCATTAGTAAAAGTCATGTAATTTGTTGTATTTCTTATGTTACCTTATATACTCAAGTATTACTTAAAGTCCCAGGATGTAATGGTTTTCTTGATAAGAAATCATAAAATATATATTATCTTAATCTTTATTATATAATAGAACGGTAATTGTCATTGACTTTTAAATTTGTTACGTTTAGAGATTTTAAAATTGATCAAAGCATTAGTTGTGACTAATTATTGTGGATAGCGCACATATAAATTTAGATAATTTCTTTGTTGAATTATATTAATACATATTAGGTTTAAGGTTTGTTATTTATTTTCACAATAACTATATTATTTTTAAAAGTTAATTTAAAAGCTAATTGTGAAATGGTTGGTAGAGTTGTGTGTTGGTATCCAAGTGAGTTATGTCCTACATTGTATAGAAATGAAAAAGTTGAGTAACATCGAAAATCCACAAATCTAATATCTTAAGGTTTTAGGTTGAGAATGGTGTCATTTCCTTACGTGGTCCAAAAGTTTTCCTAACGGAGATTTCAGGCAAGCGTATCTGTTTAAGTGTATAAATGACAGTACAAGTGAGGATCGTTTGTGAGTGAGATACTCATGTTTGAAAATATTTCTGCTCGAGGGGGAGTGTATCAATGTGAAAGTTGTTGGGTATTCAAAAGTTTGAGTCTATGTCTTACATTGAATAAAAATGAGAAAGTTAAACAACATATAAGAAAGAAAACCTAAAAACCTAATGCCTTAAGGTTTTGGGTTGAATGTGACGTCATCATTTTCTTACGTGGTTTGACTCAATTCTCATTCTTACAAGATCTTTCCAGCATCGTCATTATTTCATTTCTCTAGATATTGTATGCCGGTTGTGCAAATACCGATAAAGATAAATTTGAATACGTGTTTCTATTGAGTTATACTTCTAAAGTAAATCAAAACGAATAATGAGATCTGAAGTGTTAATATTTGGATTGAAACTATTGCTATTATTTAAAGTAAAAAACAAAAGGTAATTTGGTTTGAAGAAATCCTTAATTAATAATAAGAAAAGGAAATAAAGAATATAAATGTATAAACTCGATTTTGTTTAAGTATTAATCGAAAGCACAAATGCTAATTAAAGAAAAAACGATGGAATTTATTTCAAATATGTGGAAAGAGGCAAAGTAGCAGCATTTCAATATGGTGCAACAGCATGATAGGTGAGTGAAACAAGTTTTTAAGCTTTTGGCTAAACATCTCATAGCTCAATAAGGTTGAGAATAGACTAGTCTCAGATGAGGCTGCATCGTCGACAATATTATTCCCAGTTATACCACACAAGCTACATACAACTGCCTTCTCCATTGGATAGGGACACGTTTGTTTCATTTAAACAATTTGTATGCTTTTTCATAATCCAAATTTGTGGAGAAATACCAAAGAAAATGGACAACAAAAGGTCTCGGAATGAACTAGGAATCAATTGGCCACCCCTTTGGCCAACACAATCCTTTTTTGATTTGGTTGCCATTTCTTAGTCCCTTTAGCTAAAATAACTGACATGTTCGATAGGATCAAGAAGAAAACGTTGAAACCAGAAAGCAACAGAGATTTTTTTGCGTCAATAAAAAGTCAGACACTTAAATATCATCACTATGATGTACCATTTTCATTTCATGTTAAAATTGTTGATATCTTGACGTGAATATTAACTTTTCCATGGACATGGGCCCTAACATGACACCATACTCCTTTGTTTCTGGTGGCATTCATCAAATAATTATGGACCCTTCTCCTATGATTCCAGTTTTGGCGAGGAATGATTGGATTTATCATTTTTACGTCTCTGAATGTTAGGCTTCCTCGCAATGGGAAATGGAATTCTTTATCCAAATTACATTATAAGATTGTCCAAGATAATCCTCGTACAAGATATAGACAAGCATAACTAGTGTATGTGTGTGTTCGATCTCTTTGATTTTCATCAGCTTTTAAATTAATTATTGCGTCGTTGAAAACACTTGAGACTTATATTCAAAAAAATTTTGAAACACTTGAGACTTATCTTATGTTTAAAATATTTTTTATATGTATATATTTTTTTATAATAAAACAGCTAACTACATTTTTTTATAACTTAAAACAAATATTACCATTCCAACATAATAATATATATATATATATATATATATATATATATATATATATATTATTT
>Ga0209489_101830_pt1 | contig 43762 bp, 18 predicted proteins | sample SiratrowhiteBW_FD_187527 | JGI IMG/M metagenome (GOLD analysis project Ga0209489, IMG submission 187527) | Root nodule microbial communities of legume samples collected from California, USA - Siratro white BW (SPAdes) (version 2) | ecosystem: Host-associated > Plants > Roots > Nodule | place... | reverse complement strand
AGCAATCACAAGTGAATAAAATTCTTCCTGTTGCACGTGGATTAGGGAAACCGAACCACGTTAAATCTTGTGTGTTGCCCGTGTTCCGTTTTTTCTTCTATTCCTTGCAGATTATTTGTGTGTGTTGTTTGTTTAAGACTCATCATGTTGGAGCATCAAAAAATACCCAGACTTAGTGGGTGGAAGACTCAGAACTCAAACAACAAAGCTTGCAAGAAACTAATAGGCTGTCACGTAGCATGGTCGAAGGATAAGAACTTTTCGAGAATCGTACTATTTCTTCACGCAACAATTTACTATGTGGATTCCTCTGATTTAAGCTTGTGCATATATTTTATGCACCATAACTTCTCTTTGCTTTTCAGTTTTGTAATTGGTCGACTACGATAAAAAATTCATATCATTATCGTTTATAAACATTCTTTGTTTTAATTTATTGAAGTTTTGTTACATATTGTGAAGGAGCATTTGAAATTGAGACGTTATACTAAAGAAAAATATTTTTTTTTTTTTTTGTTTCTTAGTTTCAATCCAAAGACTTATTTTAACTATTACAAAATTCTGCATTAATATAGAGTTTGAGGCATTATATAAATTATTGACTTTTTCATAAGATACTTTTATAATTTATATACAGCTTTATATTTATCTCTCTTGTTTATTTCTATTAAATATTATGAATAGATGCTTTTTGTATTAATAAATATGATGAACATACAAGTTTAATATTATGAAGTAAAGGCGAGGAAAGAAAGGAAGAATAGAATAAAGCAGGAGTTGAAAAGTCAACTCTGTGTGGGTGGTAGAAGTGATTATGACACGCAACGGGCAAGCCTATAATATAATGAACGAGCTTTGAAGTTAGTTAAGTATTTGATTTTGCCTCCAATTCTTTTAGCTGATATTCAAGCTATTATCGGTTTCAAATCCAAAATTATTTTCATGTATTGTTCAGTTAGTTTGAGCAACATTCAATTTACACATCAAATTCAGAATAAAAAAATGATGTGAAACAGTGAAGAAAGTTTATTTAAAACTCTATTGCAACATCCCACATCACTGATTTCAATTTACTTAAAAGGGAGTTCATCACTTATTCTCCTATGAAATGGGAATATGTATGGAATGAATTATAGAAGCCAACCCCAAAACCATATGCTTCAATTAACAAAATCACGATACTTCCTCAGAAAAAGCTTCATATAATTTTTGCACTTTGTTTGTTTAAACAGTTGATATTAAGCTATCTGCTATTGTGCTTTTATTACATAAAAATGGCATAATGTGTATATATATACAAGCAAAGTTATCTTTTGTGAGATTACGAAAAATGCTCCAACCGTGAGAGTTAAAAAGAGGTCTTTATTTTTTAATAATTTTTTAAATGTCAATGAAGTGATTAATTACAAATACAATCATTTTTTTGTATCCTTTATCACTTTATCTTTTAATTAGTTTCAGTTGTTTACAAGACTATTATTTTCATCTAATTTTTTCCCTTTTATGTTTTTTTTTTCTTGAACAATAGTTCAGTTTATAGTAATGAAGGTAATAGTAATGAGAGAAAAAAGGTCATAGAAGGTTTTTTAAGATTGAATTTATTTAAAATAAGAAATAATATATTTAATCATGTTTTGAAAAAAGAAAAATGTTATGTGTATTTCGTTTTTCAAGGAAGACTGAAATGAATACTTGATGGGAAATAAAAATTGAATGCAATCAATGCCTGCACAACTTCATTATGTGAGGCCGATTAAGGAAAAGACCATGGATCTCCCTTATGGATTTGCATAAAGATAGTGAGCTTTAATAATTAAATTACTTTCTGCACCCTCTATTTTTCAACCTGCACTGTCATAATTGGATAATATGACTGAATTGTCTTGTTTGCTTCTCTTTCACTCTTTCATCTCACTACCACTGTCGTCAATACTGCCATTGTTACTGCACCATCACTGCTGTAGAATGAGAAGAAGAAGAGAAAGAAAATACTACACTTCAAAGAATAAGAGAAAAAAGATTTTCGTTCCAAAACATTCTTTCTAGATCCCAAAATTCCTTTTTAGAATGTATTCCAAAACGCTTGTTATAAAAAACTCATTTTAGAAAAAAATTCGAGATATTATATATATTCTAAAAAATTTGTTTCAAAAATTAGATTTTGAAAAACTTGTTTTAGAAATATTTCAAAAATTTAATTTTAAAAATCTTGTTACAAAAATCTTATTATTATAGAATATATTTCATGAATATCGAGAAGTGTGTTCTAAAAATTTTATTGAAACCCAAAAGTTATTTTGAAGAAAAGACAAAATAATTATTTTGAAAATTGTGTAACTGCAGGTTGAATAATGGAGGGTACAGGAAGTAAGTGCCTTTGATAAGCCTACTGCGGGCTAGTCTCTTTTCAAAGTCCAATAATCAATTGGACCCAAAATAAATAAATAAATGACTGTCACGGGCCAAAGAATTTTAGATTTTTCTTATAGGAGTTAGAAAATCTGTTGGAAACTAATAACCCTTACAAACTTAACAAACTTGTTATTCCAGGGCATATTCAATCCCCTTTACACCCATTCAAAGGCTATGTATTTGTCTTTTTAGTATTAGTTGAAAATATTAGTGTTTTTTATCCATAATATTTATGTAATATGGTTGAAAATAATTACTAATACTAGAAACAAGAGTGTATATAGACAATTGTTGCTAGGTGGAAAATGTAAAATATTATGAAGAAAATTATTTTATCTTTTACTATAAAATGTCATATATTAGATAATAATTAGTTTATATCTATAACATTAATAAGTTTAATACATAAATTCTTATCATTTTATTCTCTTTAGGTAATTATTCTTTTGAACTTAAATAACTATCCACGATAAAAAAAAAAAAAAACGGTTACATAATAAAATTACAAACTTACTTATTTTTTATGCAATTCTTTTATGATTTGATAATAGTTTTTTATTTTGATAATTTTTATAATAATAAGTTAATTATTTTTTGTCATCATAAGAAAAAAATAAATACACATTAGTGTAGTGTAAATGCGTGTTTTTTTCACTGGTATTTAGACTTTTAATCATCATTTAATTTAATATATCTAATTACATGTAGAGTAACATTTTTAAGTAGGATTGCTTGAAAATAAAATAAGTCAGTTTTTTGAAAATTTGTAAAGTCCTACACGAGCTTCACATACTATAACAAATATATTACATTTTTAGGAATATTTTTTATTCAAACGCAACTATATAAATTACACTATAATATATTCATCTATAAAAAATTTATAACCTTATAAACTAAGATATTAAAGTAAACGAAATACTCTTTTGAAATAAAAAAAAAAATGTACTGTTATGTAATACCTCGTGATCTATATTTTATTATATTATAACTTTTTACCTAAAAAACTCAAACTGTTGTGAGAGATTTGGTAAAATTAAGTGAATTTTGATAAAAGAAAAAACTCTTTCACCATTTATTATAAATTTTCCTATTTTTTATTTTTACATGTAATTTTTTTATATGAAACAATAAAAGCTAAAAATCTTTGTGATACCATGACCATCTTCGCTGTAAATACAACTCCAAAGAAAATTTTAAGTATAACCGTTTTAACTGTGAAGGATTTATCTGGACCAAACAATGTGACCAAAACACACTTAATTATCATACCATATTTATCTTCTATTTGTTACATGATACAGGAAAAATAATAATGTGAGATGAAAATAGTAAAAGAACATGGTGAAAATTTACTCTCAACCTTTCACACTCATGAATTATGTGACCTTAGTTTTCTTTTTTGACAAAATTGTATCACTTAATTATGATATAGTGTAAGCTACTCTCCTGCACTCAGACTAATTTTAAGGCCTATAAATCCTCCATTATGCCCATAAAGTTTTCAATTCATAATGTATATAAAGAAATTAAATACCACCTACTTTCCTCCACTATACATTCATAATATAGGTCTTGCCCTAACTTGATCAATTGCAGAAGTTTTATGTTTTTTTTTCTTTGAAAAAAAAAATAAGCATCATATTACTCTTTCAAAGTTCAATGGACTTTTCTCATTGGATTGAAAGTTGTATTTTTTTAAAATTCCAGAATTTTATTAAACCTTTTATTAGCAGTGAGACAAAATAAAATAAATAAATAAGAAAATAAAAAAGGTAATTAAACATTAAAAGAGTTAAAAAAATGAAATTAAATAAGCCGATCAGGTTTTTAATAAGTAGGAGTTTAATTAAGAAGGGTATATAGATAAAATGTTAAAATGTAAAATATGCATAATAAATTAATAATTAGTATTTAATATGTAGATCATGGTCGTGATTTACGTATGTTGCGAACCTTATAAAAAAAAAAAAAAAACATACCTATTTAAAATATTTGCCCTTTTAGCATTACCTATGTAACATGGGGTAGGGTGGTTTCCAGGTCATTGGGTCAGTCCATAGTAGACTTTTTAAATAAAAAAATAATAATTAGTTTATTTTATCAAAATTTATAATTAGTTAATAACAGGTATTTAGTAATGTTAATTGTTGATAGATGATAATTTTTTAACTTTATTCTTGTTGTCTTGTTTTAACTATTTAGATACTTTATCAACTTGGTTTGTGATTTATTAATATGTAATACTAATTTTCACCCACTATTAACAAATAACTTCTAAAATAAAAATAACTTTTTTTGAGTTTTTCAAATTTATATTATTCTGAAATTATTTTTAAAATGTAAGTCAAGACAGTCATGATCCAAATGGGTGGGATTAGTGAAGTCGCCCACCCACCTTTATTAAATTTTTTATATTGTTTTTTTCACTCAATTGATTAAAACAAAAGTTGTTTGATAAGTATGTTAAAATAATTTATTTTGAAAAATTATAATTTATAAGTTACAAACTAATTTAGTTTAGTTAATTTTAATTTATAACTTGCAATTTATTTTATTTGTTATTATATTTATTTTATTTTTATAGATTATTATTTACTTCAATTTTATATTATACTATGTTTAATATATAGTATATTAATTTTTTATTTTTTATGCAGTTTGCATTAAAAAATAATATTACAAATTGAAATAACTAACATTTAATTGTATACTATCATATGAAATTTATACATAATGAAAATTGTAAAGAGGAAGTCCAATATAACAGTGTTTTAAATTGAAAAATAAAAAAAAATTATAAAAGTAAATAAAAAAATAAATTTAATTAATACTTGTTATATTTAAATAAAATAACTTCTTTAAATTATAAAAATATATACACCTTTTAAAAGTTAAATAGAAGTATTAAAAAAGTTTAATAAGAATTTGATTATTTTAAAAGATACAAAATTATAATTACGTAATTATATATTTTTATAAAAAAAAATAAAATATATATTTATATAATAAAATTTGTGTAATTATATATTTTTCATGTTATTTTACATCTATAGCTAATTTATCAAACACTTATAATTGGAAAAGTTAGATAATCAGTTTGAAACTTATAAATTAAGAGTTTACCAACTAGTAACGAACTTATTAATTAGTCTACCAATTAGAAACTAACTCATTAGCTAGTTTACTAAACATACTCTTAATTATGAAATAAACAAATATTTTAAAACCATTTGTTGAAATTAATTTGAAAAGATCAAATAGACTATTATTCAATTAAAAATATATATCAAGTATTGATCTTCTCATAAAATCATTTAATTAGTGATAAATTGCAGTTTTAACATCAGAAGGATAAAAGTTGACTGCAACTTTTCAAAAATGACTCAAAGTTGATAATTAACTTTTTCTTTGATTAAATAATTCAATTTTTTCTTCTTTTTCAGTCTCTTAGTTTTACATCTCAATCCAAACAAAAGAAGTTTTTAGGAGCATAACAAGATGCTGATTATAACATACACTTGTCAAATTGTTTTCTCATTATCTTCATAGAAACCCACTCTGCTGAATCAGCTTTCAGGTAGGAGTGTAAGTTGTTATACTAATCTATAATGACCCCAAATCTCAGTCTCTCAATTTAATATTATATTTTAAGTCTAAGTTGTCATTCTTTTGTAATTCTGATTTGGATTGTTGTGTATTAGGTGATACCTTCCACTTAACTTGTTCACCATAACAGCTCCAAGCATAATTTATTAACATAAAATTAATCTGAATATATATATATATATATATATATATATATATATATTTTATATATACACACACATAATGGTAATACAGAAAAGCCAAAAGCCACGGACCAGAGCAGGTGAGATAACCACTAGCACCTGGAATTTGTGGAACAAGCTCCTTGCCAACTTCCAAATCCACTATAATGCAATTTTGAACTGCTTTACCTCTATACATATCCTCTTTTGGTTTGTCCTAGTTTGACTAGTGGATCATGGGCATGTAATTTGTCATTTTGTGAAATTGATGCTTTCTATCTATTATTTTTTCATATATAATTTGTATTATGTTTCTTTTCAATTCTCTTTTGATATTTTGTACAAAATTGGTATGAACTCTTGCAATAAGCGTCATTTGGTAGTTGCTCTTTCCAACTGAGGGTTTGGTTTCAAATGGCAAGGAATTTAGAAATTTAAAAATTTGAATTAGTTTGTCTACAAGGTGGTCCTAAAAAACTAATTTAACCTTTGTCTTTTTCTTTGCTGAAGGTAACTTTACGAGTGGTTTTCTTTTTCTTCTATTTTGTACATGTTTGATTTTCTCTATTGGAAATTGACTATCACAATTAATTGAGCAGAATACATCTCACCAAATGTTACTCACCCTAACTATCAAACATGCGTAGGTCAAATTGCTGTTTTTGTTTGTTTTCCTTCAATAGATAGGGTAGGAACTGGGAATTAATTTCTGGTTGGTGCCTTTTTCTTTTCTCTTACTTGAAGACATAGTTCTTTCTGCTTATAACATGCGCAAATAACTTGTGGAGGTAATTTGGATCAATCAAGGGAGGCATAAAAAAACAACCTTGTTGACGGATGATAATAAGTTAGTAGAAGACTAGGCATTATTGTGACAAGGGGTTAGTAATTTGCATGTGGTTTGTTTTTCTTCAAGTAATTAATTAGATGATGGAGAGTAATGTCCCAAACTGTGGTTACCATTTACTCAGTCATAGCAATCAATTGGGTTTCTATTTGTTTTTGTCTTATAGCTATGACAATCAATTGATTAGGCATGGTTTAAACCAGCAAAACTAGCTTAGTCAAAAGCTAAATAAAGCACTTCTGACTGTAATAGTGCAATCAAACAATAATTGTTCTCTTATGTTTATTGTAGTTTCTTCAATCCAAGAGCCACTCTGTCAAGTGCTTGTTAGCTACAATGTAACCTTTTCATTTATGTGGGAATTTTATGGTGCAGGAAGTTAATGTGGCTGCAATAATTTAATTCTCTCAGTAGAAAGGAAACCACATCTTGACCCTCAGGATTGAAGACTTGGCTCTTGTGGATTATTGGGCACCTGCTGAAGTAGGAATGGTTGTCAAAAACATAAATAGAATGAAAACTATCGAACTAAATTTCTTCTGGCTCTGCCATCAGAACAACTTATTTTTAACCCCAAAAGGGGTTGTAGCCCATTCCTTAAAGTCTGGACTCACTCTGCAACTTTTGCTAAATTTGAGTGGTCAATTTGCTATTGCATTGGCCAAGTAAACAACTGCTGCCAAACAAAATTTGAATGGTATGTTAGGCAACAGAAGCAAGCATACTACAACCGTAAAATCCTTCTGAAGACTCTGTATGTCTACTAGTAGTTACTAATTTACAACAACTTTAATTATGGATTATCCTTCTCTTCTTCATCCACCTAAACTATCTGTTATTCTGCTAAGGTATGTAATATAACAATTTTCCCTTCGTGTTTTTCCCATCATAGTCAATTAAACATTAGTCATTGGATAAGTAATTAATGCACACATTATTTTAAAATTACATAGTGAAATATATTAAAAATAATTTAAAATTTTCTTTTGTTTGTTTAAAGTATTATTTAATGATAAATGAAACTAATTATAGATAATTATGCAGTATTAAACTTAAAGTATATATGCACACCACAGAGATGAAGTCTCAAGTGAGGGGCCAGACCCTGGCAGTGCTAGGTGTTGTCAACTGTGTGGTCTGAGATTGGATAATTTATTGCATGGCCATGGGAACATGTTTAGCATTACATCATCTTCTCTGTTGATCTCTCTAACCTTCTGAATCAGAAATTAAAGAACTGGGACCCTATCCCTTTCGGTCACCTTCAAATCTATTTGAATTAAGGGCTTTTATATTTTTTATATGAGATACGATAAATCCACACCCTTCAAAGATTTTAGCAATACTTTATTCAATAATTTAATTTGTATTTTAGTTAAATAACTTAATTTAATATTTTATTAATATATAGAGTTGTTAAATGGAAAATATTCTTTTCCTTTTTATATATAACAGACTCACTCTTTCTTTCTGGCTGAACCCTCCACATTATTACTACAGACTCATGAGTCTCTATCTCAGCATTGGTCTCACAAATTCAGCGTGGGAAATTATGTCACAGAACAAAACATTTGAAAGTAAAACAAAAAGCGACATTGGCTGGCATTTGGTGATCTCAAACCTCTTCGACAGTCAACACCTATAGTACAGCTTCCATTTAATTGTTTTTCACCACCCACAAATAACCACGCTCACGTGCCCGTTAACTCCTCCGTCAGAAACACTTGACGCCGTTGCTCCCACTTCACTACCACTATAACCACCAACTGTCCCACTTAGCCAACAATATAGCCCACCCTCCGTCTCTCTTTCTCTCTTCACTTTCTTTCTTTCATACCCACCATCAGGGTATAATAGGGACACGGCATTGAGACGGTGGAGCTAAGAAAATGAAGCCCCTCCCCTCCTTCTTCATTCTCCTTTTACTGGCTGCGCTCGTGGACTCTAAATATTATTCATGCAAAAATGAAGACCGGGAGCTGGTCTCAAAGGCGTTTCAATCGGTGTCTGGATTCAACTCTTCCTGGTTCCAGAGCGGTTCTAATTGTTCAAATGCTGATGCTATTAGAAGACTCAATCTTTCGTTCAAGAATCTAAGTGGAAGCATTTCGTGGAAGTATCTGAGGAACATGTCCACGTTGGAGGTTCTAGATCTGTCTGGAAATTTCCTACAAGGACAGGTACCAAACTGGTTGTGGACAAGCTCAACCCTATTGGTAGTGAACCTTTCCCAGAACAGGTTCGGAGGGAGCATTAACCCCACTTCCCAAAACGGTTCCTTTTCATCGCTCAAAAATCTCAATCTCTCATACAACAGGTTCACTAACCAGCTTCACCTCTCTGGGTTTTCAAACCTTAAAAGCCTAGACCTTTCGCACAACAACCTCAGAACTTTACCTTTGGGGTTCCAAAACCTCACCAATCTAAACCACCTTAATCTCTCCAACTGCAACATCAAAGGCAGCGTAAAACCCATTTCTTGCCTAACCTCACTGTCCTTCTTGGACCTTTCAAACAACTCTTTGAACGGTAGCTTCCCCTCGGATTTCCCTCTCCTGAAGACCATAAAATTCTTGAACATCTCCCACAACAACTTCAAAGCATCCACCACATTAGACAGATTCAGAAAGTTCGGCAAGTCGGCGTTCATTCACGCTGGCAACAACTTCAGCTACGCCGCATCCAAAACGCCAAAGCTAGGTGCAACCTCAACTTCAAACCCACCGCACGAACAGTCCCACCACATTCAGGCGGAGAAGAAGAGGCGGAGAGAACAACAAAAGTCAAAACGGAAACCGAGAAGAATGATTGCGGCCTTGTCGTGTGCCTCGGCACTTGTGGTTGTCGGATTGTGCATGTGCGTGGTGTGGCGTTGCAGAAGGAAGAGGCAATTGGCGAAAAGGAACAAGTGGGCGATCTCGAAGCCGGTCCCAGTGAACATGAAGCTGGACAAGTCGGGACCGTTCGCGTTCGAGACAGAGTCAGGAACATCATGGGTGGCTGACCTGAAAGAACCCTCTTCCGCACCCGTGGTGATGTTCGAGAAGCCTCTCATGAACCTCACCTTCGTGGACCTCATCGCTGCCACGTCACACTTTGGCAAAGACTCTCTCCTGGCTGAGGGCAGGTGTGGGCCCGTGTACCGCGCTGTCTTAACCGGAGACATCCACGTGGCAATCAAAGTCATCGAAAACGCCAGAGACGTCCATCATGATGACGCTGTCGCTCTCTTCGTTGACCTTTCCCAACTCAAACACCCCAATCTCTTGCCCCTCTCTGGTTACTGTATTGCAGGTAGCTACCCTACTTTCATGAATCAGCCAAATCTTTTTATTTTTTTGATACGCTTCCAAAATTCTGATTTATAACTGCGCACACCAGTGTCCTTTGACTTAACCTACTCTCATTAAATGCCTTTCACGGGTTTTAATTTTTTGTAAGGTCGCACTCAGTTACGTTAACCTATTCTGTAACCATTTTCACCTAATTCTACCACTCGCTATCATTACGTGGGGAAATTCATGCATGCAATTTCAAAATTTGAAATATTATTACTATTCTTATCAGGGAAGGAGAAGCTGGTGTTGTATGAATTTATGTCCAACGGAGATTTGGGTAGGTGGTTGCAGGAGCTACCAGCGGGGGAGACTAATGTCGAAGATTGGAGTGGTGACACGTGGGAGATTATTCAGAACGGCGCCGTTTCTCGAGACTCGCCCCCGGAAAAGATGGCCTGGCCCTTACGCCACCGCATTGCGGTGGGCGTGGCGCGTGGATTGGCGTTTCTGCACCACGCGGGGTCCAGGCCCGTCGTGCACGGCCATCTCGTCACTTCCAACGTCCTTCTCGGCGACGACTTCGAGCCGCGAATCGCGGATTTCGGGTTGCGGAAGTTCGGAAGGGAGAGCGCCGCCGCCGCCACCGCCGCGGCGAATTGCTCGACGGAGACGGATGTTTACTGCTTCGGTGTGGTGCTGATGGAGCTTCTGACGGGGAGGAGCGGCACGGCGGAGACGGTGGTTTGGGTGAGGAAGGCGGTGCGGGAGGGACACGCGGTGAGGGCGTTGGATGAGAGGCTCAAACTCAGCGGCGGCGGCGAGTCGGAGAGTGAAATGGTGGAGAGCCTCCGAGTGGCGTATTTGTGTACGGCGGAGTCACCCGGGAAGAGGCCCACCATGCAGCAGGTATTGGGCCTGCTCAAAGATATTCACCCGAGTCATGGACTCGATTGAGTTCACTCGCCCAAACGAATCGGTTTTCCATTTTCCACTCTACACCTTGATGAGCAGCTGAATTCCTGGTTGCATGCCACCTGGCAATGGAGTTTTGGAGCATGTAATTGTTCTTTTTTGGAAATTGAATTGAATGGAATATATATTTATGGTTATGATTGCAATGTATATACCAAAAAGTTGAGGAAGAAAAGAAAAAGGAAAAAGGTGGACAAAAAGAAGTGGGGTAGATGGGGAAGCTAGGAAGAGAAGGGGGTGTGTTGTGTAATGTGGTGAGCATGCATTGATATCACATATTGCATAGGGCAGAGAATCCCACTTATTAATTGTCTCTTCTAAGGGGCACTTCCATCATTTTTATTCTTTATCCCTTTTACTTTATTCTAGTGTTAGTTTATTTCTCTTTACTTTAGGAAAGAACATTCTCCCCGAAGAAACAAGGAGGGTGGATGAGATAGATGCACCTATGCTTTTGCATGTCCACTTGCTGCGGGTAACGTGTTTGTTTTATTGAAACAGAGGGACCATGTGCCCTGCGTGGTCGAGCACCATGGCTTCATACATTCTTTCTCATCTCATTAGGTAAGGTCACAATCTTTATTGTCAACATTGTACGCTAATTTCTGAGTGCCTTTCAAAAGTTCCGTCTACTTCGTTGTTAATTACCATGATTTTGGGTGGAATATATCTCATTCAGGGGATCATTCAGACAGCCTTGTGAACGTAGCATGAGAAAACAATGGTTCGTCCACACAAAAGGGATTTGAAAATCCTATATTTAATCATTTCAGGTGTTTGCATTTGGATTATATAGATATATTTAGCAATCCATTGTTCAACTAGCGTACAATTCCAGTGGTATTGGGTAGTTTATGTCAAACTATTTTGACTATTGAACGAGGGAATTTTCTCTACCACCAGAGTTTAGTACCGGTGCTTCTTGTTTTCCTTCAAATAAATTCTCTCAATGACGTTTTATGCGTTTTTTTCGGGTAACACGAATCAAAATATTAAATAAATAATATTCTGTCATTGTTGTAATTCTTTCCCTGACGTGACATGGAAGCATATTGCTCCCAAATTTCCTTCTGCATCACAAAATAATTACTAACATTTTGCATATCACTTTCCACTTTACTTTCTGTTTCAGCTTCTTTAAAGTTGGTCAGCCTTCTAGATTTCCGTGTCGCTAAATTCATCTGTAGTATTGTTTGATGATAATTCTTGAAATGTTAGTTTATATAATTCAACTAATAATTTTAATGATTTAAAAAGCTTATACACATTCACACAAACACACAGATATATATGTAAAGCTAGATAGATAGGCTAAAGTGGAATGCTTCAGTTTTTGAGCTCTTTTAGCTTTTGCTTTCTATCCAAATCTGTTTCCGAATATGATACAAATTCAGCCATTTTGGGCACTTCAGTGTTTTTCAGAAAGTTATTCACGGGACTCAGTTTTGACCTTGAGCAAATGAAAAACTCAGTGGCTGGATTCCACTAAAGTTGGTTCCAGAGATAAGATAAGAATGTGTACATTATATATTCTATATATACTATACTGGAAACATATGCATATACGCGTTTATTTGTACATTTTTTTACGATAAAAAAATACAATTATTAAAATAAATAAATGATTATTAAATTTATATTGAAATTATAAAAATCAATATACATAAAAATTATAGTTTATTAATTTTTATAGTATTATAATCATACAATACAAGCAGTTGTAATTTTTTATCACATTAATTACGGATAATTGATAACAAACAAATTATTTAACCCTCTAAACTTCTTTTTCCAAAGAGAATGTAAACTTTAATTTGATCTCAATTGATTTTAAATTTTATTTCATTTGCAAACAGCAGCTCTTTAGATTTTATGATTTTTGTGAACAGACACTTAAAATATTAATATTATCTTAATTAATCTTTAAAAGTTTTCAATTTTTTCTAAGATATTTGAGTTAAATTATTAACATTAAATGTCAATAATTTATATTTTTTTACAATTTATTTGTTATATTAGAATAAAATATATTTTAAATAAAGAAAATAATATTAAAAACTAAAAGATCTTTTTTTAAATTCTAAATTGTATTACATTTTAATGATTTTAAATCATTATATATTATACATAAAAATCTGTAGATTTTTAATTCGATTGTTTTTAAATCATATCAACGACATTTTTAATTAATTTACAATAAAAAGTTATACTTACACTGCATATTTATTAATTTTAATGAATGCTATATTATTTTTATATTAAAGAATTGTGTGAATCAAATAAAGATAGAAATTTTGCGTTGACTATGCAGTGTAAGTATAAATTTTTAAATAATTTACCGAACTAAACATATTTTAGTGCATTTTCAAAGGTTGATTCTCGCCAAATAAACTTTTTTGTTCATGTCTATTACCTAAACCAAAATAGAAGCAGACGAATTTATTTCTGCAGGTTCAGAAACCTTCTAAGTTCTAATTTATTTGTTTAGTTGTGAGGCTGTTCCTTAGAGATAATTTCAGTTTTCTGTATTCTTATAGTATTTTTATATTTATTTTTTGCCATAGGTGCTTCTGCTGTGATTGCAAGTGGTATGCCTTTGGTACTTCCTCCGGCTTACTCTATTAATCAGGATGGTACACAGAATAAGAAAAAATAAAAGTGTGATAAGATATTTGTCTAGACAAATACAGTTGCACCTTCAGTGACATTCTTCATTGCGCTTACAAGTTTTAGGGAATGATAGGTTGACGATGATTGAAAACTCCTCTGCCCTCTACGGGGTAGAATTATGTATCCACTGTTTGAGCTCATGCAGCAATTTCATTTGCTGCTAAAGCTGGTGATAAGTATATACTACTTGTGTAGGTTGATAAACAAACTTGAACATGCATATGTATTCTAGCTTTATTTATTGATTCTAGTTATGCTTTCAATTTCTAAGATTTGATTTTTCGTGTGGCACTTGTTTTGTTATGTGTACATTTTGAGTTATGTTTTGTACGTTACCCAATTTGAACATGTCAAATCTACTAAAAAAAAATTAGAATCTAAGGTTAACACATCACTTGCACAGATTTCCAAAATGAAATATTGGTTTTGAATTGTCATATATACTAGAGAAGTGTGCATTTGAATGAACTTGGATCTTATTTTGTTTATTACAATTTTTCGAACTTGATATGTTCTTTTCAACACATTATTACAATAATGCTAATAGAATATATTCTTTGAAAAAGAAACCAGTTTATTTTCTATGTATAGGATGGATAATAAGATATTATACATCGGGAAAAGAATCAATGCCTAAAGAAATTCAATCTAAAAGGAAAGTGTTTTTTATTAACAAGTGTTCTGGTAAGGACTAGCTAATAACTAATGGTGTTTGCACATGCACTCATGGCACCTGGGGTTTCTATAAATGCTTCGGCCATAACTCCTTATGCCAGCCTTTTGCCCTTCAAGAATCATCTTCTTTACTCTGACTTCAAATCTGTTCCATTTTATGGTGTTGTTCTCCCTCAAAATTGCTGCTAGCCTTGTCTTGTTTGGCCGCAATGTAGGAGCATGATCGCCACCATAGTAGGTTCTGAATCCAGATACCAATGATGAAAGTTGGCTACCAGAGTCAGTCATAGCAAATACATCAGCACTTGCACATGCAATGAAATCCAAAGCCGCCAACTGCATTGACATCAAGTTAATTTATTAGTTACTACAATTATTTAGTATTGTCAAAATATTTAGTTGACATTAACAGTATTGACAATATTAGATCAGATAACAATTGTTGCGAGTAAACTTTCCCTCCTAAGTGGAGTGCTTATATTATATGATTCTGAACCTTGAAATGTACTTCGGTATCTTCATAGTTCATTAAAATGTTGCATATATTGTCAAGAACAGTGAAGATCTGAGTGGAAATTAAAAAAAAAATGGTAGAATGAGACGATCATTGTCAAGAGTAATACCAATTACCTGAGAAGAAAAATTCCTGAAAGGTGCTAGTTCACTGTCTGTAAGCAGGTTTTCCTTTGTGATCACATTAGGATAGAGACTAGTGAAGGGTTCCATTCTTGAGTTTCCCCCATAAATGTGGGAACCAGCCAAGTAAATGTAAGTTTCCCGTTTGAAACCAAGACCGGCTAGAACAAGTGCTGCTTCTTCTGGTGTCAACGGACATCTTCCCAGTTTTCTCAGTTTCATTGGAGAAATAGACCTATAAACATCAATAGCAAGTGCATCAAACAAATTAACCTCAAGACCATTCTAAACATTATGTAGCAAAGCATATGGTAGAAACATGCATACGTTGAATTCTTCTTCAAGCGTTCAAGAAACAGAGGGAAATGTCTTTCTCTGTAGGCTTGAAGTTCCTTTCTCTCTTCTTCCCCGCCTCCAAATTCGCATAAGGAATAGGCCACCATGTCTATTTCAAATCTCAAGTGCAAAGCTAGATATTTTGCTGAGCCCCTTTTAGCTTCATGATATTTGTTGTTCTGGATGAACTTTCCCAGCAATTGAGTGTCTAAAATGCTTCGTCGAGCACCATATTTCCTAATCCTTTGAATCAATATCGAGCCAAGTTGTTGAATTTTTGGCACGAACTTCAAAGCATGGAAATTGCATTTGCATCTTAACCTCTGCAAATGCAATTGTTGCAAACATATTAAAATTCATTCTAAACGAAAGTGAAATACCTTAAACCTTAAAAGTATACTAAACGAGTGCAAATCTGATGCAAATAACACTTAGTTATTCAAGTGTCCAGATCTGATTGCTACATAATGAAAATGAAGAATATCTCTTCAAATGATAGAGGTTGACGGAAAATGATTTGTAAAATAAGTAGAAATGATTAATCAGATCATAGAAAACAGATAGAAAATCTTACTCATTAGGTGGTAAAGCAAAAAGAACAAAAGTATGTATTGTTTCTCTTTTGGAATTCGGAGCTTCTATTAAAAAGTACATGTGTGAAAAGATAATGCCAATGCACAAGCAGCAGTGGTCTAATGGGAAATCTTAAAAATGTTTTATATAGATAAAACTGTATGACCTGAATATCAGAAGGTAATGGATCAAAACCTAGTCGATTTCCATATCCGAGGAAGTGAACAACTCCATTTCTCAAAAGAAGAGGAAGCACAACTTTGATATAGTCAGCAGGTGTGGCTTCCTTGGTAAGATCTGCGTCTGTAATCTAAAAGGCAAGGTTTTTATTGAAGTTGTTGTTATAACTAGTACAGTCTGTCTTCTCAAGTACATCAGATGAAAGATTACAAACCTGGCTACCAATCGCTTTTAAATCCAGAGATTTCATATGAGGTGGAAGTTCCTTCTCAATAATGATATCATCCTTCAAGGTATTCATGAAATACTGCTCCTGGTATATGTCACCAAACTGGCTGCAATTTTTAATTAAATATTACATAAACGGTTGAGTCATTCAATCGAAATCACATACAGTGAATGAAGGTGTATGACATCAAATCGTACTGCAAATTGAGGAAACCATTGAACTACTGAAATCACATTACGCAATTGCTTATTTATTATCATTTCATCATTCACATTCAGATCAACAGGAGCAAACAGATGAATGCTTTTACTGTATAAAAACAAGTAAACAAAACCTGTACAAGTGAAAAGTTCCGTTTTTACTTTAGTGCCAAACGCACCGTACCTTGGATCCTTCCATACGTTACTGTAAAGAAATTCTGGAATGACTAAAGTTGCATTAAGGAGAGATGCCACAGCCACAGCATTGCAAATCTGTAATCACTACAATAGTCTCATTACTTCCATTATTGGATACACCAAAAGCACGTCAAGAAGAAAGGATAAAAGATCATATTTGATAACAAGTATAGTAATTAACTACATTCTTGATAGATGATAGCCATTAGCTAAAATGGTGCAGCGTTATGTCAGTACAATGCTTAATTTCATTGTTTAAGATCTATCATTTTTCTATTCCACGATCATAGAATCAGTGGTGCTTGTATGCGTCTAGTTACGAGAATGTCGGAAAAGATATGAATTAACAGCCCGTACTTACAGCAACTCGTTGTTGATTAAGACCACCATTTGCACTGATTAAGATGTAGCCATTACTTTGCACAGGCTTCCCTGTCAAAGATTATAAACTAGTTACAGAGTAGTATACCAGGCAAATAATTTCTGATACTAAGTTGCAATTTAAACTTCGAGTTGCTGATATAAAGGTATAAGAATAATTTGTGCATGTTTTATAACACAACCAATGAATAAGAAAAGTTCACAAACCCGAATTGTATTGAACTTTTCTTTCTGCACAAGGTTTCCATGAAGATGCCTGCCGAAATGGTTCCACCCATAAATTTGATGACTCTTGCTTGAACTCCTTCTGTGGTAACAAAAGACAGAAATAGACTTCAAATATAGTACACTATCTAACATACTGAATGAAAGTATCTAAACGGATGTACATCAATCTGTAAGTTTGATCCTAACCTCTGCAAGAGCACTGGAAGCCAAGTTTAGAAGTCGTTCATACATATATACTGGCGATTGTTTGCTGTAGATGTAGGAATCTCTACCCTTTTCATTTAAAACATACGTTAGTCTAGTCATATATGCAAATTAGCAAAATATCACAAATTTTAAGTACAAGGTAAATTGAATTGTACAGACTTGAGACGTGCACACCTAGCATAAGATAATTTACGCTCAAATATTCAGAAAAATCACATTTAAACTGTAGAAAAATTGTTTCCAGTTTACACTAGCAGAAAACTTTGAATCACTCGCAGAAAATTCGGTTGGAAACTTTGAACCACATGAAGTTAAAATTTCTAATTTTCATAACAAAGTTGTTCAGACACGGTTGACATCAGATTACGTTAGATGTAATAGATACAGGAACAAGCTTACCGAGAAAAGGACTATAGCCTTTGCTATAATAAAGATAAATACAAATTCATTTTTAATACCTCCACCCTCCATCAATATGATTAACAGAATAAAAGGTAAAATGTGTTCTATGTCTTTCAATTTTTGGTCCAAATTACTATTAGTAATGAAAAGAATATTTTTTTCTCCATTTTTTTTATAATGATGCATTTTGTTCTTCGTCCTAATATCTTAAGTATCACAAAAAAGGGAAAAATTCACTAGTTATAAAAATACTAAGATTGAAATTATCCTTCTAAAATACAGAGGCTAAGACTAATTCTTATTGAAAACTGAGAAACTTGAAACACATTTTACTCAAGAATAAATATGAACACATACAGATAATCTCTAAAAATATTTGCATGTATGAGTTGGAGGAGGGTGCTAGCACGCAAGAGATTCTGTACTTGTACCTGAAACACACTCGAGTTATTTGGAGCTGCACCGGGTTGAAGATTGGTAAACTCAAAAAAGGAGATGATAAGAGAGTCAAGAAGGAAGAGGCAACCCAACAATCCAAACATAACAACAATGGCCCTGATGTGTTTTTTCCCTACATAGAGCCCCCTACAATAGTTGCATTTTGAAGAATCACTTTTCAGCCCTTGAAGCAACAAAGTTTTGGAATGCCAGCCCTGAAACTCAGGACGCAGACTTTTATGAGACCCTTGTTTCCCCATTACACCACTACCTATCAGCTTAGTATAAAGAAGCCAAAGTTTATGACTTTAACTATTCACATACCCCTCCTCCCTCTCTTTCTCCCATACAAAGATAAATGGTCACCCAAACAAGAAGAAGGAACTCTGAGAGGCGTGAAAAAGTCTATGCTTATGACCGAACCACCAATGCATTAGAATTCAAGTTTGGTGAGGCAATAACAAAGAGTGGAGCTTTGTGGTATGTTTCGAAGTGAAGCGAAGAAGTAGGTGATGGAGATATGCAGCTGAGAAAGTAGTAGATGAATGAGTGAAATCGAAGCGAAAGATGAAAACTCAACTATGCATTGAAAACAAACCTTATGGAATAAGAATGAGAATGTAAATGGAACAACAACTTCCCACCAAACACAACACTGACAGCAGGTGTTGGGGTACAGTTTCAGCTTCCTCACTTCCAAATTCCATCTTTGACAACAACAACAACAAACATTTCATCGACTTTTCTTGTTCCTTTTCATTTCTACTATGAATAGTTTTTCCTTTCAACATCATTGGCTTCTTTACGTTACTTGTAGTTTATGGTTTGGCGGGTTTTTAATATTTACACAATACAAAAATGATAACCGTTTCACTTTACCTTCCATTATTTTGGTGAAAAGTTAATATAAGTGTTTGTTAAAATAATTTCTTAAAAAGAATTACTATATTAATAATTTGAGCAGAAAAGTTATTGATAATTTGACTGAATTAACCATATTCATAAGTTATTTTTAGGGAATTGTTAAAATTATTCTTAGGTATATATTTTAAAACATGATTAAAAATAAATAAATAATTTCTTAAAATATTGATTATTTAAAAATATTATTTATCAAATTATGATAACAATCATAAAAAATATTGAATAGAGGTAAATTAGTAATTTACTAAATAATCTTCACATATTACCACTTTCTTCTCATCTTATATTTGTTTTTTTGTAAAACTTTCTTTAAATATAATCACAAATCTGATAAAACAGCTAAATCAAATACATTCAATTCTTATAAATTATTTCAAATCAATTCTTTTAAATTTTGACAAGTAATAAATCATGAACATTAAAGAAAGCATAAAAGATGAATAAGGTATTTCACAGCTCAAACTCTCAATTATAATTATAAAGATGAAAGGAAAATTCTTCCCCTACTTTTTTTTCAGGTTGTTTCAATTTGCAGTTTGGTTTCCTCCTTAGTCTCCTAAGAGTTTCTTTCACCTTAGGATTATACCATAATTTACTTACAAACGAAGAACCACTTAACAAGAAAACATATAAACTTTGACACCAATTTTCTTCCAGAATGGTCATCCAAATTTGATAAAATGTCAAACTAACATATTTTAAAACCCACTGTTTTTCTTGAAGTATTTTATTTTAGTAAAGCAGTGGGCAGAGTGAATGCATAGAAATTGGTAAAGGATTTACTTGTTTCATAGAACTAAGAGAATATAATATAAAAAGTGGGTTTGGTTACTCAACTTTTAAATCCACTTCAATCTTAGTTTTTAATAGAATGTTTCTACATTCACTAAAAATATAAGAAATATAACTAAAATGATATACATTAGTCAAAATTAGAAAATTATTAGGATGATGTTTGAAAGTGGAGCTAATTATATGAAATAATGACATAACTGGTTGAAAGGCACTCCGCAGACGCTAAAATGATAAAGCCCAAAACAGGAAACTCAAGTTCATCGTCATTATTAGATTTTTTTTTTCTAGAAATAATACTCTTTAAAAATAAAATTATCCAGATGGACTCAGGTCCACATTATTTTCTTAGGTACACTTTTTACTCTTTACGTTCCACCTCTATTTTGAGTTTTCTAATGAAACTCTACCAAAATAAAAAATAAAAGAAAAAAATAAAATTAATTTTATGAAAACAGTAAATTGAAATAGTCAATTAAAGATTGGGATAGTTTGAAGAGTAAAGAAAATAAAAATTTGTGTAAGAATCAATATAATTTGGTTTTCTAATATAAGTTTCGTAAAGTAATATAATTTTTTTCTTAACTATGTATCTTAAAATTACAATTTCAATACTACTATTATTATTAATCATTTCCAATTTTTATCTCTGAATTTATAACATCAATTATATTTCTTAATACTCCTTTCAAACATTTTATCTTTTGAATATATTATTAAACATCTCAAGAAGTTATTTTTCTATTTTTTAATATCTATAAAATTATTTATCATCACATGTATAACAACAAAAAATATTAAATTAATTAAATTTATTTTTTCTAATTTTTTACATTATAAATAATAATTTTAGTTTTGTTAAAACCACTATGTTCACTTTTTAAGACAATACTCCAGAATTATAGTTATTTTTTCTATTTTTAATTCTTTTTATTTTCAATCAATTAATAATTACAAATTTTATTCCAAATAATATTACAAAACCAAACTATATTCACACTTACATAATTTTTTATTTTCTTCCTTCTTTCAAATCAATTAAATTTTATTCTCTCTATTTTCAATTAATTATTTCAATTTATTTTTTCCATTAAACCAATTTTACTTGCTTTTTATATTTTCTTCCTCATTTTTCTCCCCTCTTCTTTATATTAAAACTAAAATCTAAGAATTCGAATTGTCGTCGTTAAAAGTAAAGAGATGTATTTGAGAAATAATGTGCACCTGGTCCATTTGGATAATTTTTTTAAAAAAGAATATTCTTTCTGAAAATAAAATCTCATTATTAATTATGTACCTTTTCATTTATTAATTGAATTTGTTTATCTTTCAATTATCATCATCATTTCATTTAAGCACACCTAATGATTGTGATTAACAGCGAGGTCTTCCTAATCTGCAAAGAGAGTCAAGAAAAGTGGGAAAAATCCAAAATAAATAAACATAAAAATGAAAAGAAGACAGGAAAGAAAAGAGTGGAAAAATGAAAGCTGTGATCACATGGGCTTGTCTTTCTCTTACTGCCTCCTCCATTCATCCCCTCTTTCTCTCTAACCCTTCTCTTCTTCCTCCTCTTCTCCTCTTCTCTTTCTTAGATTCTTCTTCTTCTCTCTCTACCCTTTGCCATGGCTGAGGATAAGGTGCTTTTCCAGCTCAAAAAAATTCTCTTTATAGCCATGTTAATATGCTGATTGTATGGTTGGTGAGAAAGCGTTGTGACCCAGAAATGGGAGTGTTGAAAATGTCTATTGGGATTTCTTTGCTGTTTAGTGGATGAACCTAAAATCATGTGGGATGCATAACTTTTGTTTTTATATTCATTTATTTTTTGTTGATTCCTTTTCAGTTGGAAGAGGGGATGTTAGGGTTTGTTTCTGGGGGATGAAAGTTCTTTCTTTTTTTGCTGAAAGTTTTGTCGTTGAGCTTCAGGCTAAAGACCCATTTTTACTATTTTTTGTGTTGATCTATGGTTTTCTGTGAAGTTATCAATTCTTTTGTGGAGAGTGGTTCTGAACTGGGTTTTGTACCGAGTTGGAGATTTGTTTGTTGCCGAGCCCTGTATCGTACTGTGATCTTGTAGCTTATAATCTTATGTCGATGTTGCACTCTCGACGATTCGGGGTTTTCTTGTTTGTCATGAACTTATGATCGTTTCTGCTAGTTGTTCTATCAGATTTTTTTTTTCTGGTTCTGTTAAAAATTATTTTTAGCCGTTACTTTATTTTGATTTATTTTAGTTACATTACTCTTTATGTTCCTTCAGTTCTTACTTTCAACGATTTCAATTGAAGTTTGTACTCTGAACATAGTGCTGTTATAGTTCTTGGTTCCATGTCTATAATTTTTGTAGCAGAATATTTCCGCCACTGAATTTTTGGTAATATATCATACTGAAGTTGCTCACCAGGTGTTTATCCCACTTTATATCTTAAACTTAACTTTATGAGTTATTAGATGTGATGTTTTAATTGGGTATGTTGTTTATCATCGTAGTCTCCACCTAGTGTTTTTTTATATGTTTGCCGGTTGGTTAAATGCATTCTTCCAACTTTTACATGCTGTTTATCATTATAGTCTCCACACCTAGTTTTGTTGACATGTCCGAAGCCTATTGTTTAAGTGTATTTTCCAACTTTTAGCTTCCTTCTGAAACCATTAGCAAATGATTTTAAAATATTTTGTGAAGAAGGTTAGGATTCTAATATTTTATATACCTTTACAATTTTACAGGAGATGTCCTCCTCCGTCATCAATGGCAATGATACCCTCACTGGTCACATCATATCTACAACTATTGGAGGCAAAAACGGGGAGCCCAAACAGGTATTATCTTTGTAAATTCTGTTCTGCTGATAGTATTACACTTGGTTTATTTGCTGGGTTGTTAAAAATGCCATGTGACATTTATCCTGGACTGCAAATTTAATGTCTTCTACAATCATTATTGTAGACTATTAGTTACAAGGCTGAGCGAGTTGTAGGAACTGGCTCATTTGGAATTGTTTTCCAGGTATGCTAATAGTGTAATACTTGGTTCATTAGTCGTAATATCTTCGTCACATGCTGATAATTTTTTTTTTCTCGTAGGCAAAATGCTTGGAAACTGGGGAGGCAGTGGCAATTAAAAAGGTTTTACAGGACAGAAGATACAAGAACCGTGAACTACAGTTAATGCGTGTTTTGGATCATCCAAATGTGATCTCACTGAAGCATTGTTTCTTTTCAACTACAAGTACAGATGAACTTTTTCTAAATTTGGTGATGGAATATGTTCCAGAGTCCATGTATAGAGTCTTAAAGCACTATAGCAATGCTAATCAAAGAATGCCAATCATCTATGTGAAACTTTACATGTACCAGGTATGCCTCATACTTTCTGGTGATTTATAAATCTCTCCGATTTTTTTAAACGATTCCTGGTAAAAGTTTGTGGCATGCTTGCAGATTTTCAGGGGATTGGCTTATATCCACACTGTTCCCAAAGTTTGCCACAGGGACTTGAAGCCTCAAAATATTCTGGTTTGTTCACGTGTTTTTTAATATGTATATATTGTGAGAGATCCTTTTATATGTGAGTGTGAGAAAATTAAATATTGACCATTGTATCTTATTAATAATGATCAAGATTTACAAGTAATTTGAGTTTTTAAATCATTTAACTTTAATAAACTTTTAATCTTCACAATCCATATAGGATTATATGGCTCAGATTTTCTTCTGTCCGCCTCATACATACAAGATACATACAATCCATATAGGATTATATATATACAAGTCAGATTCATTCTTAAAAAAATGGTCAATATTTCTGGCTTTGATGTGTTTCTGTGAACATTCCAGGTGGATCCTCTTACACACCAAGTGAAGCTATGTGATTTTGGAAGTGCCAAAGTTCTAGTAGGTCTTATTTTGCTTTGGTATGCTTAGTTTTTTGTCCGTCTTTTCCACACACCATTCTCTTTTATATTGACTAAGTAATAACTTAAAATGTCAACCAATAACCTACCAATGGCCAAAAAAATTGTAATTTAGATGAAATGGGTCCAATCTTTTCATTGTTTTGATTCCAGTCTCTTGTGTTGATGTCTATCTGTGCTCACCACCAAGCTGTGGAGCTCCGTTTTTACTTTTTGTGTAACACGACATATTTTGATTATTTTGGAGGTTTTTATCATGTTCTGTATTCATTCAACTTGTGTTTTAGTGGGAGTGGGGGACTACTACTCATCTTACAATATCCTGGATCATTCTTTTACTCTAATAACTGCTTTTTCCAATGAAGTGTTTATTGTTCTAACCTTCTCTTTTGTCTCACCAGGTAAAAGGTGAAGCTAATATATCATACATATGTTCACGATTCTATCGTGCTCCAGAACTTATATTTGGTGCCACAGAGTATACAACTTCAATTGATATTTGGTCAGCTGGCTGTGTCCTGGCTGAACTTCTTCTGGGCCAGGTATGTCTCATCGATAATTAATTATTATTACTTGAATGATACTATTATATGAATTTGAATTCACCACTTAATGAAGTAAATGCATTACACCTATCTGTCATCTGAAACAATTTAAACTTTTGCAGCCATTATTCCCAGGAGAAAATGCAGTAGACCAGCTTGTACATATTATAAAGGTACAATTCGTGTCAACATGACATGTATTTTATTTTCCTTAGTCATGCCTGCCTTGTTACAAGTCATCTTTAAAAAAATTGTTTTGTAGGTGCTTGGCACACCAACTCGAGAGGAAGTACGCTGTATGAATCCCAACCACAATGACTTTAGGTTTCCACAGATAAAAGCACACCCATGGCACAAGGTCTATAATTTTATCTCCTTTAAGACAATTGTTTCTTTTTGGATGATTAAATGTAATTAGTATGAAAATGGCTTAGACATTCTAACACATCAAAAATTGTGTGTAGATATTCCACAAAAAGATGCCTCCAGAAGCTATTGATCTTGCATCTCGGCTTTTGCAATACTCCCCAAGTCTCCGGTGTACTGCGGTTAGTGTGATTGCCTTTCTTTCCCCTCATCTTATATTCTAATTAATTTCGTAATGCATTATGTGTATCAGCCTATAATTCTCTTGAATTTGATCAATCAATGATTTTTTTCTTTAGAAAAACTAGAACATCAATTTAAAAAGAATCTAATTTTGTTGTGTAGCTTGAAGCATGTGTACATCCTTTCTTTGATGAACTTCGAGAACCCAATGCTCGCCTGCCAAATGGCCGTCCCTTTCCTCCTCTATTTAACTTCAAACATGAAGTAAGTCCTTACAATATCCTTCTTAGTCTTACATAGTTCTTTCTAGAGAGAATTTCAAAGGAATATATTGATACTATTTTTCAATTGACAAAGGTCCATACATTCATGGATCCATTTTCCTAGCTTGATATCTGTCTGGTTGTTTTGAAGTGTCTATCTTCGTGTGTTTTTCTATTAGAGTACACAAAGCAATGCATTGAGAAATGTATATACAATGTTCCTCTGATAAACATCCAAGCTAAACATCCTAAATGACGGAAAACTTTGTAATCCTTCCTGTTTACAGTTAACCGGAGCATCTCCAGAGCTTGTTAACAAGTTGATACCTGACCATGTGAAGCGGCAAATAGGGATACAATTTGTTCATACAACAGGATCATGATGATAAGCTCACAGGGGCATAGTGTATACTAGTTGATAAGTTAAACGAAAGTGGCACCGTTAATTTTGTCTAAATTACCATCTTTTTTGCCTGGCCTGTGTAGTCTCAAGCTGAACCTGGACTGAGACTTGGGATGCGGGATGACTTCACTTGATCTATCAGCATATGTATACACCTTTTGATTCTCTGTTGCCACTGTTGGATCTTATTTCCCCAGGCAAATAGCCTTGTTTATTGTAAACGTCTATATGTGATGTAGTAGTAGTAGTATACTTGGCCTGAAATGGCCAGAACTTAGAATGTTTATGCAAGGGGAAAACTAAAGCCTTGTCTGGAAGAAGGGAAGGGAGGGTCCACGTGGGTTTTGATTATGGGGTTGTTGGGTCTGGTTTAGTTTCCTCTTTGTAATGTAATGTGCCTTTTATAATGTTGTTGACCAGTTCCTTTCCTTGTGAAATGTAATGTTGCTATCTGTCTGTTTTCTTTAATGCTGTTTTCTAATAATGTTCCACATTTAATTTTTTGTTTCTTGAATTTCAGTTCTTAATTTTTAGCTATGCTAACAGTTGTTATAATCTTTTTTTCTTGTTATTATATAATTTATGTTTAAAACCTTTCTACATTTTGCGCTGTGATTTGAACTTGACCAATGTAATCTACCCAGTTTCTGTAAATTTATATGATTTTAATCCCCTTTTCAAAGGGAATATTTTACTTGATGTAAAGTAATTTTATATTGATATCTAATTACACGATAGTGTATAGGAAGTTTATTTTGTGATGGTCATTGTAATGGGATGATAGGATAAATTGTTATATGCTGTTGGTATTTTTTTTTTAAAGTTGATCAAAACAACTTGCCAGCGGAGTTGTTACCGAAGTGGTAATGGCTAATGATTTAGCTAGTGAAAAGTTTAATTCTATACACTACGGTCCCGGGAACACCAAATTGGTGTTACGTCACTGAAAGTTACTGAAAAGGTTAGATGAGTAAATTAAATCAAAACATAAATCTATAACATGATATGGAAATAAAAGTTATAAGAGTAAATTAAATAAATAAAATAATTAAAGAACAAAATCGGAACTAACCTTAAATTTAAGGGACCAAGGTACTAATTTTGTAAAAAAGAAAATATACAAGTAACTATTGTATTTTCAGTACAACGAACAAAAATTCTCTAGTTCTTATTTCGTGTTTAGGAACATCATTGACAACTCCTAAGATTACACATGTTAAGTTAGTTCATAACGAATTGGATTAAGTTTTTAAATCAACTTTAAAATACAATTTACTTTAATAAAAATATTTTAAAATTTTAATTTAATCATACAAATAGCATTATATTAAATTAGTTCACAAACATATCTACTCATGGATTCTTAAGTAAACCAGTTACCACATTTTTTAATTATTGATCTCATGTGAGACTTCTTATCTGACATTCATTTAATATTCTTTACTAAGTGCATGTTTGGACACACTTTCTATTCATGGTACACATGTTTCAAAGCATTATTAGAAGAGAAACTAAAATTTCTAGAGTCTATTCAAAGGTTTAAACAAAAAAAACAAACTAACCTTAAATTGATTGATTTTAGAAGGTACCTATGATCTATCATAAAGTGTTACTATTGAAAGTAACGATAGGTTTCCATCATACCATGATGCAAACAATTAAAAAGTATGACAGGTGATGTGGGCATTCTACAGTCAAACCATTTGTAGAAGAGTTGCATCCTTGAGCTCCGAGACATGCAATTTCTAAATAGTCGAAATATAGCGAAATACTAAAATACAACCTAACCATCAAATTTCGCGCCTCCAGTCTCCACTAACACACACTCCTTCACATTCCCCTTAATCATCAACACTAACGACTACTTCCATCATCACCATTCATTCATCATCACAATCCTAAACAAAAGATCCAACGGTTTTAACCAACTAAACAGTCAACGCATGGTGTCAGAACATGAAGTTCACGTGACTCTCTGCACGGGATCATAGCCTTGAAGCTAAACACTGTAGTCGTACCTCACAGACCATGCGACAATCACTGTCATATTTCCAAATCTCGAGTTGTCTTTCCTGTCCTCACCATCTTCATTCATTTCAATTCGTTCTTCTTTTTTTTTTTTCTCTTTGTTTTATCTTTTTCTAAGATTATCGGTTCTTTTCACTTTCGTTTCTCACGACGCAGCAAGCTCGGAGAGACTTTCCAAAAGGGTTTGCTTGTTTTTTTTCTCTTTTCCGGAAGCTTAGAAGATAAGATCCCAGTAGAAAAGTTGGAAACTTTTTCTGCTCCCCACGGCTTGAATAGTTTGTTGTTGTTTCATGGAAGATGCCAAAGTGGGTGCTTGTCTCGTTTCCCTCTTTCTGTGTTACTGGTGGGTGCTTGTTGTTGAGGGCGCTGATAGTCTTCTCTCTCCAAAGGGTGTCAACTATGAAGGTTTGTCATTTCTTCCTTTTCCTTGTTTCTCATCATATTTCTAACTTTGTTTCAGTGAGAGATTGTTTTGTTTTGTTGTTATTAGTGGCTGCTTTGATGTCCATGAAGAGCAAGATGTTTGATGAGTTTCATGTTATGGATGGTTGGGATATTAATTCGGTTGACCCTTGCACTTGGTACATGGTTGGTTGCTCTGCCGAGGGCTATGTCGTTTCCCTGTAAGTCTTTTTGTCTTGCTTCTTTTCTTTTGGTTGTGACTAATGCAACCAAAGTATACATCTTTTGAGTCTCGGAAAGAGAGGCCCACAATTCTTATTTTTGTGAAGAGTTACTTGTGCCATTCTTTCTCAAGCTACGAGGATATTGACAATTGGTACAATTTGATGGTGTTGGCAGGGAAATGGCCAGTGCGGGTTTATCCGGAACTATTTCCTCAGGAATTGGAAATTTGAGCCACCTCCATACATTGTGAGTTGCGACTTGAATGGTCTATACTTGTTTATTGGAATGTACACTCTTGTTGAGTTGATGGAAAATGTGTTACTGGAGGACTCCCTTTTGTCACTTTGGGTCAATCGTCACTGCATGCGTACAAAATTCATTTTCTATTTTTGGAAACTGAAGGGGGGACGAGTTCGTTTAAGATTTTTAACTTCAAAATGCATTTTTTTTAGGCTGCTATTGCACTGACCTTGTAGGCTGGTAGCTAGTGGCATAATAGTGGTTCTTGGTTAGATAACAATTTAGGTTAATCTGTGAGCAATCAATGTACTGGGTGGGACTGGTCCAAATATTTATTGGGAGAGTTAGACTATGAGCTATAAGAAAAGACAGCTTGATAGTGTGTAAACACCTTGTTTGGTTTGTCTCTTGTTAACAACTTACCATGTTAATTTTCTCATTGTGATAGTCTTTTTAATACCTTCATTTCTATTTGATACCGTATAATGGGCAAGGAGAAAAAAAACATTTATCAAAAACTAAAATAGACATTCATTTATATTATTCAGTTTTTCTTATCACTTTGTTTTTCCATTGTATTGTCCTAGGTTATTGCAGAACAATAAGTTATCTGGTCCTATTCCGTATGAGATAGGAAAGCTGTTGGAGCTTCAAACCCTTGACCTTTCTGGTAACCAGCTTGACGGGGAAATTCCTAATTCTTTGGGATTTTTGACTCATCTTAGTTACCTGTGAGTGTGGTCTGACAAATAGATTCATCGTTTATGATATTCTTGTTTCTTATTTGGCTTATTCAATAGCCTTTCTCTAATTGATTACTTCCTAATTTATTCATGCAAAGTATTTCAGGCGGCTCAGCAAAAATAAACTATCTGGACAGATCCCTCAGCTTGTTGCTAATCTCACTGAACTTTCATTCTTGTATGCACTGTATCACTGTTTTGTTGTATTTTTTCGTCTTAAATCCTTAAAAGTTAAAATGTTCATTTCATTACTGTACCCTATTATGTTGTAGGGACTTGTCATTCAATAATCTCAGTGGTCCCACTCCAAAAATTTTAGCGAAAGGTTATAGGTCAGTTTTCTGATGGTGTATGGTTTTTCCCTGTATTTGCCCCGTGAATTCTGTTATTCTTAAGGAAACAATTAAAATGCTTGTACTAGCTGCATGTTCAGTGGTTCCTTACAAAATTATGCAATGGTTTAGTCAGCTAATACAAGTAACATTACTTAACCAGGTCCCTTTTGAGGAGTATTTAATCTTAATTTATTGTTAAGGAAAGAGAATCCTTGCTTAATTGAATAAAAAAACCTGGGATTATAATGGTGGTAATTTGCGCTGAAAGCGTAATGCCAGATGGATTACCTTTTGTGTTCAGCGTATGATGTTTTGTTTTTAAATTTTAATGGAAACCGGGGTACTACATCAATTTCTTGGAACCCCACGGATGTTAACTGTGTAGTGGTTACTAAAATCAAGTCTAACAATTTCAAGTTACTTGTGATATGCGAAGCAGAAAACTGATGCCATAGCTCTAGACTATTGAGGGTTATGGTTATTGATGTTAAAAAATAAGTATTGGCTTAACTTTTTTGTTTGTTCTTCTCAGTCTTGTTTCTTGCATTACTTGACATTTTACTTCTTTGGTTTCAGTATTTCAGGAAACAGCTTCCTCTGCACCTCTCCCTCTCAAATTTGTATGGGCTTCTCAAAACCAGTTAATGGTAATGTACATTTAACTTGTATATATTAAAAGCCTAGTAATCAGTAAATCGAAGTACATATAAGGGATGATTCAACTGCAGATACAGGGTCATCTCAGTCGACTGGTGGTCATCACCAAAGGGTGTTTGCTGTTGTTATTGGCTTTAGTTGCACATTTGTAATTTCAGTGGTGCTTCTTGTCTTTTGGTTGCGTTGGTACAGATCAAACATTCTCTACACATCTTATGGTACTTCCTGATATGAACTTCCCACTTTTTTTATTCACTCTGTAATACTTTCTAACAATATGCACATATTGCTCACTGGTTTTTTCCTCACTCTTGAACATGAACATTTGACATTTGAAGTGGAGCAAGATTGTGAATTTGATATTGGCCATCTGAAGAGGTTCTCCTTCCGTGAATTGCAAATTGCTACTGGAAATTTCAATTCAAAAAATATCCTAGGGCAGGGTGGTTTTGGTGTTGTCTACAAAGGATGCCTTGCAAATAAAATGTTAGTGGCAGTAAAGAGGTTGAAAGATCCCAACTATACTGGAGAAGTGCAGTTTCAAACAGAAGTTGAGATGATTGGCTTGGCCGTGCATAGGAACCTCTTGCGTCTTTATGGATTCTGTATGACACCGGATGAAAGGTTACTTGTTTATCCTTACATGCCTAATGGCAGTGTCGCTGATCGCTTGAGAGGTTTGTTTTATATTATTCGATTCTGCACTTAAGGGTGTCTAAAGTGATGTAACTGATATATACATGCCTCTTACAGTGGAAATTAGAAGATTCAAATCAATGACATGTAGTGATTCCGTTTTCTGTGTTTGACAATTCAGTCTATCATTTTCAAATAGCAGTGTAGGATCTGTAATAACTATTGAAATGTTTACTTTCTACATTAAAAAAAATCTTGTGATAACACCATAATCGATGCAGCTTATTCCTTTAATACATTCTTTCCTATATTAAATTCTAAAATGGCTCTTGATTTCAATGAATTTCTATTCTCCCTTGTTCTCAAACAGAGACTTGCCGTGAAAAGCCATCATTGGACTGGAACAGGCGAATGCGCGTTGCTCTTGGGGCAGCACGTGGGCTTCTATACCTGCATGAACAATGCAATCCAAAAATAATCCATAGGGATGTTAAGGCTGCAAACATTTTGTTAGATGAAAGTTTTGAAGCTGTGGTGGGGGATTTTGGTCTTGCTAAGCTCTTAGACCAAAGGGATTCACATGTAACTACTGCTGTGCGAGGTACAGTAGGTCACATTGCTCCAGAATATCTCTCAACTGGACAGTCTTCTGAAAAAACAGATGTTTTTGGATTTGGCATATTACTTTTGGAGCTCATAACAGGACACAAGGCACTTGATGCTGGAAATGCTCAGGTCCAAAAGGGAATGATTCTTGATTGGGTGAGTAGTTTCTTTAAATTCCTTGTGAGCTCACCTTTTTTACATCATATCATAAGATTATATTAAGCCTAGCTTGCTAATAATATTGCTCATGAAGTTATTTATGACTTTATATTCTAGAGTTTGCATTGACCATAAATTACCCAATTCCTGCAGGTTAGAACTTTATCTGAGGAGAAGCGGCTGGAAGTGTTAGTGGATAGGGATCTGAGGGGATGTTTTGATCCAGTAGAGTTGGAGAAAGCAGTGGATTTGTCTCTGCAGTGTACTCAGTCACTTCCCACTTTGCGGCCGAAGATGTCAGAAGTTCTGAAGATTCTAGAAGGTCTGGTAGGGCAGTCAGTGCGGGCAGAGGAGTCACAAGGTGGGGCTGACCTATATGGTGAAAGGACTTGCAGTTTCTCACAAAATTATAGTGATGTTCATGAAGAACCTTCCTTTATTATTGAAGCCATTGAGCTTTCTGGACCGAGGTGACACCAGCTGTTGTCCCTTCATGTACATCACTTTTTGCATTTTATCAATACGGATAACACATAGGAATATATTTATTCCTTTTATTTTAAATTAAAGTAAAAAGTTATTATCAAATTTCAACAAACATAAAAATTATATTTTTAATATAGGTAGCGTAATACCTCGCAACAAGTTAAGGAAGTTGTGCTTGTGTCATTTGTTTTAAGGATGCCGCATGTAAACCTTTTATTTGAAGCGATAATTACAAATTGTGTGAACGTGTTTATGAGATTATGGGATAACAGACAATCTTAACTTAATATTCAAACCAAATATGATGTGGATTTGAATCACAAGAATGTTGTACCAATAAAAAGAACTGGCTTTTGGTGCTGTTGTAAGTATAATCTGTCCGGAGAGTATAGTGGTCCAAATCTGATAACTTGTACTCTTTGAAAAGGAGAACTATATATTGTTGTTCCTTTCCCTTTGACACAGGACTCTTTGATGGCTTACTACTAGGTCCACTAGACCAATAGAAAAACAATAAATCACTTACGTGTCCACGACACAACATGTTTTTAATTCCTATATTGTAAGTTCAATCACTTCAATAAAAAGTTGTTTATAATGGAAGATCAACATGCCATAAACACTGTCACGTCGTAAGCTAACACAAATAGACAATTAAATAATGAGATGAAGATTTATTTTGTGGTAGTAGTTGTATAAAATGGTAGATCATAACCGACCTTCTCCGGCGCCATTATTGCATGGAATAAGAGATAAAATTGGATTAAGTTGTGAAATTGTGATAAATGCAGAATGGAGTGAAGTTGAAGTGAGATGAGATGTGAGCCATTGGTCTTATGGCAACCCAATTATGTTACACGTCACTTACAGCTGGAAACGTGTGTATACCCTCCTTTCTTATGGATTCAATTTCATAATTACTTCTTTAAATTCAATTTTTAAAATAAATAAATAAATTCTATTTTTTATTAAGCTTAATTATTTAAACAAATTCACTCAATCTTTATAATTTATAATTTTAATTTTGGTGATAAGTAGATAATTTATATATAAAGCATCAAATTACCCTAGTATGAATTTTACTAAATGTTATTCAAAATATCTTTCTGCTCATCCAACTCATCCTTATAAAAATGTAAACAAGATCGAATCGTCGAATTCATTCATTCAATTTTGTAAATGATTGCATATTCATTTATTATTTCTCAAATTTAATGAATCATCTTAATAATAGTTATGGATCAAAATTAATCAAATCAGTTTTTAATAATTAAATCTTTCTTAGATTTACTATTTAAAAAATCAAATATATGTGTTTAATTTTTTTTCACAATTTTTTTTTTGAATTTTTTAAACATATATTTTGAAAATTTTCAAATACCATTGTTATGGGTGTGCATCCATGAAAAAATCATTAATGGATGGACTAGATTAATTTTTTATTAAATGCATCAAATCGGGTTTTACTGAATCAAAATAAATTGATAATTTCTTAATTAATTAATTTAATTTAAAATATAATTTATTTAATTCATCTAATTTGTCGCTTTATATATATATATATTAGTTTGGGATAAAAGATATATAGTTTATTTTTTATTGAAATATAAGTACATTTTTTAAAAAAATATGTTATATTAACAAATATTGAATTACTTGTAAATACTAACTCATTCTAATATATTAATTGTTTTTCTAAAAAAAGTTTATCTATATTTCTTATTACCAGATTAGTATTAAAATAACTTTCAGTTGTTATGTTCATAAAATAAAATAAAATAGAAATAGACATTTTCATAAAAAAAAAATAATTAAGTTATAAATAATTTCGATATTTTTTTAAGACTTAAATTCAAGCATTATTTTTTTTATAAGTGAAGTTTAAGAATTGAAGGCTCTGACTAGTTTCCACACAATCATTTCTATATAAGTAGGGTCCCATTTCGCCGTAGGCCCCAATCATTTTTCGAGCTTCAATTTTCGATGCCAGCAATTGGCAAGTATTTTACAGCTATTATGGACTTTCAGTTTAGTTGAAATATTTAATTTTTATAATATAATAAATCAAAGTTTTTTTTTTTTTTTGGAGAGGTATGTTTGTAGTTAATTTAGGGTAATTAACTCGTTTCATCTATTGCATCCAAGTCTTGTTCAATAAGAAGATAAGGAAAAAATAAAATTCAAGGCATCTTAAGAATATATAATTTAAATCCTACAAACTACATATTTTAGTGCTTGTCTTCGATAGAAAAAAAGAGAGAGAATTCATAAACTCTTATACCTTGAAGAAAGTGTTTATGATAAAATAAAGTTAGTAAGATAATTCTAGAAAAATTCAATGTAATAAAAATATTAAGTTAAAAACTTCTGACCATAAAGCTAAAAATTATTTGTAATATAATATCTAAACCATTCTCAGAATATTCATGTCACCAGATATAAAGATATCCAATTCTCGCATTTACATTTAGTAAAAATTATTTGTAATATAATATCTAAAGCTTTGTAAATACTTTACAAGCATTGGCCTAATATTTATTGCTAGTAAGTATATTTATCTTATATTTAAAAAGCTAGGCATAGTATTTTGAGAGGCGACTTTAAAAAATACTTTAGTTATTAAGTCTGAGTAGATTTTGTAAAATCGTGTTTTTAGTATAAAATGTTGTTTTACTAATTAAGTGTGACAGACAAAATTTTGGTGATCTTCAACGCATCTTATTGAATTTATGTGTTTTAAATTAGTTTATTATCATTCATTGGACTGTCCATTTAATTTTTGATTCACCTAATCCATTTATTTTTAATTACTCAACCATTTTAATAGTTAATTATATTATCACATCTACTATCAAATGCTACCACTAATTCAAAGTTATCTTATACATTTTCTATAATTTTCCTATTTGAATTTTAACTTTTTTCCTTTGGAAGGCATGTTAGATTCGACAAAAGAAGACATCCAATTTAAAGGAGCAAAATACTCAAAATCATGTTCTCTAAGCGGCCTTTGTCTTTTCGTTCATCGAAGGGTATATATAAACAAAACAAATATGTACAATGTACTAAATACTTTCCATACAGTATAAAAATACAACTTAGCATTCCTAGTTTTGCCAATTTAATTGTTTAAGTATTTCTTTATTTTATAAAGCAGAGATAAATTTGTTTATCATCCATAATGTAAGTTGCATTTTATAACTATACTAGTCGTAAATGTAAATAATATTATATTATATATAATAATAATAGATGATTGTATTCTAAAACAGTATCTACATAAATAACGTGAAGAAAATATTGCCGATAAAATATATATATATATATATATATATATATATATATATATATATATATATAACGTAAAAAAAAGCTAAAATGAACTATTTTATTCTAATTTCGTTTGACCTCTCTAGTATAAGAAAATTATAACACATTTTCACTTTAAAGAACACAACAAATTTAATCTAGATGGGTTATCAAAAATTACAAAAAAATTCTAATGTATCTCAATAATTTGAGAGTGATTCGTTATATTTAATATCTTCTGGAAAACTTAATTATGCAAATGGACCATAATTATTAACTCGCAAATCTTGCAAGGATTGACCCATACTACAAACACATTTTTGACAAATAAGCTAAAATAAAATAAGTCAAATCCTAAATCAGCAATATTCTTGACAACATGTTAAAAACAAATGCTAATATAATAATAGTCAAACTGTTCTAGAGACAGTGTGTTTGGAATTTTTAGATTGGTATGAAATATTAATCAACTTATTAATGACTAGTTCCATCCATAACATCTAATTAACCTTTTTCTAATGAAATGTCTTCTTTCAACTTCGTTACAAACGGTAACTTGAAATATGATTCTTGAAAATTCAATGCCCAAGTCTACCAAGCTAAATAAATGTTGGTTTAAAATTTTGAAACTTCCACATGTAGTCATTAGGGGATAAGGATGCATGGCTACAATTATTTTAAAACAAATTACACTGATACTCAATGTAGTTTCTTAAAAGTTTACGCAATATTTTTTTTTATCTCTTCACTTAATATTTGTGTAAGACTACACATGTAATTTATTTTTTTAAAATAAAAAATGTGTTGGTATAATATATTTTTAAATAATATAAGAAATTATAAAAAAAAATACAGAAATATCATGTAAATGTTGAAGAAATTGCAAGAAGTGCTAATCTAATTTGTTGTTTAAGACAATGAGAATCTCACTTATTATATATAACTAATTGATTACGTCTTTATATTTCGTGTTCACTCACATTTTCTTCTAGAACACTCGATGTTCTCTTTCCCACATCTTTCAATTGCAAAAAAGACTACTTATCTTAATTTAGATTACGGAGTCATAAATTTTTATAATTATTTTTTATGTAATTGAATTTGATTAATTTTAGCCTTTTAGTGTACACAATTTGAGTGTAACTTTCACATTTAATTAATATTTTTAAGAAGAAACTATAAATTTAAATAAAGAAGGCCATGTATTTTAAAATAAAAATAGTAAGACTTTTCAATTTATTAATTATGTACTTATTATATATTATAAATAAATAAAAATTCTGTAGATACCATTTAAGTAAGGAAATTCAAATTGTTGTACCATTAAGATTTTTTATTATTTAATTACATTTTAAATAAATAAAAAAATGTCACGAATGACATTAAATTAATATAAAGTTAATTTTATACAAACTTTATAATCTAATGTTATTACGATTAAACTAAACCATAACATAAATGACTCGTAAACGTAAGGAGAGTTAAAAAAAAATTCTATTGTCAATATTTACAGTGAAGTCACTAAGAGAAAAAGAATATAAACAATAAACTAATTGACAATTGAAATAGTGCATTTTCATTTACATGGATGAAAAGTTATGAAGTTCATTATTTGGCAAACTAATAACAACACATACAAAGAAGAAGACAAAGAAACACATGCTCAAAAGAACAAATGAACAGTAAAGACAGGGTGAAACAAAATTAACACATAAGAACAAACAACATACACAAAATAAAGGGAAGAAGACGTTAATGGATAATTATCTATTTGCCTTTCGGCTAAGAGATTGGTGGGCAGTAGTTAAATACTGGATGAATAAAAAAACTGCTTTCTTGTCTGTTAGTTAATTACTTAATTTATATTTGGACAACTTTTTAATGTCCATGCAATGTTCTTTACTATACACTCTTAAAAGCTCACATTTTTCTAGTTGGAGGATCTGGCATTATACACACCCATTTTCCAGCTTTTTTTTTTTATATACAAGTGGTGCAATTTCTCTTTTAAATTACAGAAGTAGATAGATTTTAAAAAAATTATACAACTGGATAAGTTATGTTTGTAAGTTCAATTTTAAAATAAAGAAGTCTGCTTTTAAGGATGACTTCACTTCCGATAATAATCCTTTTTTCTCATTATAAAATCATGTTTTGTATTTTTTTTTATTTTTTGGTAAAGTCATGCTATGAAGCATGTTTTTCATTTTTGTTTTTAATTTTACTTGATCGGACGTTTTGAATTTTTTTTTTTTATTTTGTTGAAACCATGTTTGGTTACACGTTTTTTAGTTAGTTTTTTTGAAGTCATGCTTCCTATCATTTTTTTTTATTTTATATTTCTTCATTGTTAATTTTGATTTTTTTATGGTTAATTTAGATAGTATAATTGATTATTTATATATATGATGATTGAATGTACTTTGAATAATTTTAAAAAATAATCAAATAAAATATTTTTAAAAATAGTTAAATATTTAATCAATGTAACGAAATAATTAAATTATTTATATTAATTAAATGTTATAATACCACTAAAATATATGTTATTATTGGAATAAGATAAATTGAATCAAAGGAAAAATAAATATTTAAGAAATTACTTTTTATGATTTATTTCAATAATTTTTTTGATTATGACCCTTCTATAATAAAAACATTTTCTTTATTATTTTAAAAGGCATAACAACAAAAACCTAATATTTAAGGAAAACCATTTGTTAAAATTAATCCAATAATTTTTTAAAATCTACTTATTTCTATAATTCAAGGGAGAGATTACATCAACTATGTGAAAAAGCTCCTACTTCCCCCTACAGCCACCACTCATTATTGTAGTTTCAGATAATACTGAATAAGGAATTTATGCAATTAATAATAATAAATACATTTTTAATACAATATAGTATAATAAATAAATACTATTTTTTTTAGCATATACTCATCTGTATCTATCTTTTCCTTTCTCCATATTCGGGCAAAATATTTTGGAGATTTTAGCAGTTTTTATAATAAAATAACTGTTTCCTGTTGTGTATGACAAATTATTAATAATACATTTTCTCATGTAATATTTTTGGCAAATACTCTATTATTAGTTAAGATTTATTAAAAATTTTAAATTTCAGCCTATTTCATTTCATAATTAATGACTCTCTTCATTTGTATTTTTCTATCAATAATCATTTATTATTCAAATAATATCTTATTCTAAACATAATTAACTATACATGTAGTTAGTTATTAATTATACTTGCTATTGTGATTAAACATGTAAAGACAAAGTAGTGACCTTTTATTTCCATCTTGTCGTTCACTGACCCAATTATTCTAATGATTCAATTGCACTGAAAATTTCTTCTCTCTGGCTGTTTTTTCCAGTTCCTTTCTGCACCTAACCATGCTCCTATTCTATTTCCCTCTTAAAAAATACATTTTTCCCCTTCAACTATATCCATGAAGAAAGCCACGCAGGTTTTACCTGGCGTGGGTCTGATTGGAAGATATCGGAGTTGAATTTGTTTGTGGAATTTAATATGTGGAGGTAAACCCCATCACTTTGCGGCTATTTGGGTTTGGGGGCATGTTTTCTTGGAGAGTGAGGTCATCCATTTCATAGGTGACGCCCACAGTTTCCTTTTATTTTAAATTCATTATTTCTTAAAATATCTGCTCGAATCAGGAAGTGGGTCATTGGAAGATATGCATTTTCCACCTTCCATTTCATCACATTGTTCATCCTCTGTAATTAATAAAGGGAGCTTTTTTAGGTGGGGTTCGTACTGTGGCATTGTTTGGGAGTGAACTAACTGTTAATGGATCAAAACAGAAGCGAAGAAAGAGGTGAGATACTGGGTCCGGTTCATGAAGGGGTAGATGGGAATTTGAGTCATTTGGTTGAAGGGGTAGTTATTGATGCAGTAGATGGGAACAGCTTGGGTGGCAGAGCTGGTATAGGCGGAGAAGCTGGAACTTCAGGCGAGGTTGGTAAAGATTTAGGATCTGAAAAGGGGATAACGGAGGGGCTTGAGGAAGTTAAGGGTCAGGACAAGTATGATCAAGAAAGTATCGGTGATAATAAGTTGCTTGGGGTTGATCAGGGAACTAGTTATAATTCAAACCATTTGGTTAATCAGGAAGTGATTGAAACTGTGGTTGTAATTGATTCTTTTGAGAGTGAGTATGTCAATGAGAATAATATGAAATTGGAAGCAAAAGTTAATGAATCGGGGTTGAACTTTGCCTCCATGAAAGTACCAGAAGGGGCGTCTGAAACTGATAAACAGTCATGTGTGATTGATATAAAATGCAGCAGCCGGAAAAAGTTTTCTGAGAATTCTGAAGGTGGACAGATTTGTAGGATTTGCCATCTGGCTTCTGTGCATCCATTGGATGAAAGTGAAACAACTGTTGGACCTGCTGCTAGTAGTGCTACGAGTTCAGATTTGATTCAGCTTGGTTGTGCATGTAAAGACGAGCTAGGCATTGCACATGTTCATTGTGCTGAGGCGTGGTTCAAGCTTAAGGGGAACAGGTATATGTTTTTGCCAAATACCAGTTTTTGATTCTAGGCTGTAGATAAACAATAACATCATCATTTTTTTAGGTTTTGAAGTCCTAAATATGCAGGAATTCATAAGTTTCTTTTTACTCAATTATCCAATTTGGCATAATTTCTGGAAGCAAATATTCGTCTTGTCCTGTAATTTGCTTTATGTTTGTGGGTGCTGCAGTACCTTGATTACATGGAAAATTAATTTCAACAGTAGTATGGTAAAGGTTTTATCTTTCTTGTGTTTCCATGACTTGTCTTTTGAAATCTTGAGGTCTGTGGCATCCTTATACATGTGTTGATTGTGCTGTTAGATTAGACCTTGACTTTCCAATACCATTATTAGCATTTCTTCAAATCCTTTCCAGATTCATTCCAGGGCTTAACTTGTGTACTGCTCTTTTGTTTCGGTTGGTATTTCTTAGAAAGTGTGTAAGGCGTAACTCAATCTCAGAATTAACTTGTAGAGGAAGTTTTTTCCCACTTATATAGGGTAATGTAACATCTATTGCTGTCACACATAGCTATGCAGTGCATATCAGTAGCCATCAACCAATTTGGAGTTCCTATAGCTAATGGGGTTCTATAGGGGTGACTTGGACAAATTTGTCCAAACAACCAGTGGATTTCCTCCTATAGGATGTAAGATAATGGGTTAGAGATAAACGTGATTAGCAAATTGCTTCTAGTGTTTGTAACTTCAGGTTAAATAATATCTCTTTGGAAACTAGCAAGTTATTGCATTTGATCGTGATATTCATGTCGATGTCCTTGATCTTTGAAAAGAAAGTCCTCTTGTAATTGTCCTGGTGAAGATTCTTTGGGATCTGATGTTTCTCTGTTCAGATGACATATGGGGCATGCTCTAGAAAAGTAAGTTTATACTGTAATCACCACCACAAAATGAATCTTCATATCTAGTATAACTGATCATTGTCAATCCTAATTCTTGTATCATATATGAACGATTTGTTTGGGCCTACAGCTATATTCAGCACTTATTCAATAAGAGCTTATCACATGCAAACTTATTCATAAATAGAGAAGAGCTTATTTATCAATTTCTCAATAAAATTAAGCCCTGTCTTACTACGTTTAGTCCGTCATGTGAATCACACACTGTTATTGGGCTTGGTTAAAAACTAAATTGTTAGAGATATGATTCACCATGAGGTTCCCTTTAGCAATATCTTCTAATAAAAAATGCTTATAGAAGTTGTAATCATCCTGTCGTTTTTTTGTTCTATGCTATAGTTCTATTGTATACTGCCAAATTTGAAGATGGTCCCTTGCAAGTGAGTGCCTTGTTTTATATTCTATTATCAAATAAATTATGATATTGGCTACCTTTCTAATCACAGGTTATGTGAAATATGTGGTGAGACTGCAACAAATGTTTCGGGTGTTAGTAATTATGAATTTATGGAAAAGTGGAATGAAAGAAGGTTCATGGAAAACGGTGGCAACTCATCCCGCAGGTTTAGTGGATGCTGTCGAGGACAGCCATTTTGTAACTTCTTGATGGCATGCCTGGTAATAGCATTTGTTCTGCCATGGTTTTTTCGTGTAAATATGTTCTAGCCGGTGAATCAACTCTATTACTCTTGCCTTCAATTCTTCATGCTCACTAAATATAGTGAGTGGATTTCTGGCATACATGCTATGATCATCACTTTTAGTGGGATGTTAATGCTTAATCAGATGTGCTAGTTTGCATAGGGTGTGTGCCATGAAGATGAGAAGCTTCCATGTGAAGAAATTACCTGCTCAAGTTGCATTTTTTTGGAGAGGGTGTTGTTCTGAGGTGTATATATTACTCACACACGCAGAGTATTTTACATTGGGGTGCAATAGATCTCATTTGTAAGAATTAAGTAAAGAATTGACTGCAAAACAAACACTTTAAGTTAAAGTTCTTTCTTCCTTTTCACTTATTTCACTTCTTTCTGTTAAACAATATTTTTTCTTTTACTTATTTATTTGGCTCTATGTCATCCTAGTATAGTTTCAAGTAATACTGAAGCTTAGCACACATAGTTCAGCTATGTGCTTTATTATGAATGATCTTGATTCTCACGTATACATTTTTTTTTTCAAATGGAAGAGTTAAATTTATGCCCCTTCTTCCAAATAATTGTGATGACTATAATGTCGTTTCCTTTATAAATTTATGATATTTAGAAGGACAGAAAAATGCTTTCAGAGAAAGTTATACTCGCAGATGATCAAAAATGTTTTATTTCTAATGTAATGCATTTACGATCATTTGATAAATTTGGGAAGAAGAAAGTTTAAAAAATAAAGACGTTGAGGAGGAGAAACAACAATTATACAATACCTATTTTATATATGCTGGTAAGAATTTTTATTTTTTTTTCTTTTTAAATGTTGAAAATATACTTTGAGTTGTACATTTTGATATCTCAAATAACTAGAGTTTGGAATAAATTGCTGAAAATGAAACTTACCAATAACTATTAATGTCACGTATATCAAGATAATGTCATAATTTTATCAAATTTGTCTAGTCAATTTCAACATGTGTCTTTATCAATTTCTCGATCATTAAAAACAAAAATCTGTGTATAAGACCTAGAATTCCAATTTTAGAGGTTGTAAACAATTAGACAAAATATCATGTATCATTTTCATGTCTTTACTTTTAAATGAAATTCATTACACTTCTGCAATTTTATCTAGCTTTTGATTTACTTTTTGAAAGCCTTTCTCTGCTTCATCTTCATTCTTTTTTACATTTCTAGTCATTTAAATCCCCTTTCTACTTACCTTCTTGTAATTTGTTTTCCTTTTCAAATTATTTTAGCAAACTTTACTTTTTTTTAATCATATTAAAAAGGCTTTGTTTTGATTAAGTGGAGGTGGGAAAAAAAAGTAAGAAAGGTTGTTTGAAATAAGGAAAATAAAAGTAGAAATTGAGAAGAAAGCTTGTAGTATATTTGATTGATGTGATAAAATAAATTTGGATGCATTGAATATACTTTGAGAATAATTTATAAAATAATTTTTTAAAAATAAATAAATGTAAAAAATAAATTTTTGAAAATGTAATTTAATTTAAAATCAAATTTAAAATAAAATACAAAATATTATAAATATAAATAAAAATCATATTTCAAAATAAAATATATTAAAATAAATTAAAATATAAATATAAATAATAATTAAACAAATAATTTTTTATTTTAAAATAAAAATATATTAAAATAAAATAAATAATAAATTTTAATTAAATAATTTTATTTAATTTATTATATTAATTAATTATTTTATTATAGTTAAAATATAATCATTAATAAAATATTAATAATAATTTAATTATTATATATTACATGTAAATA
>Ga0209489_101828_pt1 | contig 43798 bp, 13 predicted proteins | sample SiratrowhiteBW_FD_187527 | JGI IMG/M metagenome (GOLD analysis project Ga0209489, IMG submission 187527) | Root nodule microbial communities of legume samples collected from California, USA - Siratro white BW (SPAdes) (version 2) | ecosystem: Host-associated > Plants > Roots > Nodule | place... | reverse complement strand
ATATATATATATATATATATATATAACAAAAACTTTAAAAATACATATACTATTTTCTGTTTTAACAAATTATAAAACAACACAAATAATAACAAATAAGGTAAGATAGTCTTTTTAAATTTAGTTTTAAAAAATCACTGACATATCAACTTTTACATTTCATCTCATCCTAATGTACTAAACAGTTAAATATCTATAATATCTCACATTCATTATCACTTATATCAGAACCTATTAAATAGTTAAATGTCTATAATATCTCACATTCATTATCACTTATATCAAAACTTATTAACATACATGCATAAACACTTTTTGGAAGATACATATGTTAAATTTAATTTAAATATTTGTATTTATCATACCATAACAATAAAAAGATAAATTTTAGCGACCATAATTTTTTATTGTTGAAACTCATAAATCAATTGTAAATAAATTTAGTGAGCATAATTTTTCATGGTTGAAACTCATAAATCAATTGCAAATAAATTTAGTGAGCGTAACAGCAGCAAACCATAGGTGATAGCAAAAATCTTAATATCAAAGCATTTAGCAATCACTTTTTAATTTAGTCACAAAATCTCAACCAAAATTATTTTTTACTATTCACAGAGAGTTTAATCACCCAAGTATATGAGGCCAATTCAAAATTGGTGGACAATTCAATCACTAATTTAGTTGGTGAGATGAAAAATAATATTGATTCGTTATTTCCATCACTAACAAGGTTAAATTGTTATTTAAAATAAAATATTTTTAGTGGTAAAATTTGAAATTTTTGTGATTGAAAATTTTTTGACGACTAAATATTGATTTTGATAACTTATAGTATTGAAAATTATTCAGTTACTAAATATTGGTTTTGTCACTTATAATGACTCAAATTTTTCAGTTGTTTAATAACTTTAGTGACTACAAGATTTTTGTCACTTAAAATTAGTTTCATAATTTTTAGCAACCAAACTTTCGGGCACTAATTTTATGTAGAATATTTTATTTTATTTTTAAATAGTATTTTGTCTTGGTTATAAACAATTTTCAAACATGTTTATAATGATCTAAATTTAGTCATGCTAGATAACAAGGAACTCTAGTACATAATATAGGAAAGAGTAATATACAAATTAAAAGTAAAAAATATTACATGCTCCAATATAAAAACCATCGAAGCAAAATGAAAATAGTTCTAAACAAATTACAAGAGTCGTAGTTATTATACAATTCAACATCCAACTAATGATCCTCTAGTCTATCATCACTTATGTGGTTTCCTAATTCATCTCCGCTAGTAGTAGGATCTGAAGGGTTTAACATAAGATTCTCCACTAGTTGTTAGCATAAGCATTCACTATTTCTCGTGATGTTTTATCAATTAATCTATCTTTTCTTCAAGTGTCCACTCCTTGACATACTTTGTTATAAGTTCAACGCTTAGTTTTTGAATAGTCTCACATATTTTTTCTATTTGATGGACTAGCGGAGCTTGACTTGTAGTAGAGTGAACACCTGTAGAAGTATTAAACCTTTTTCTCAATGCATCAAGTCTATACACATTATCTTTTTTATTTCCACCTCTAACAACAACAAAGTATATTTCAATGTCATAAAGAAAGGCAATAAGAGAGTTTTGTGAAGATGAGCCTTCAAGCATATGATGTTGTTGAATTTCTTGATGAGTCATTATTTTTCCTTATTTACTTGTCTTTTTGTACCTATTTTGATTAGTGATTTGTGCTTAATTACCAATTATTTTCTCAGTTTCACTGTTTGGGCTTCATTTACTAGAAATTCGTAATTTTATTTAATTCAAATTTTATGACCTAATTTTATTATTATTTTCAGGACAGCTTTGGAATTTTATTGGGCTTAGGAATTAATTTTGAAATTGAAGAGGAGCTACCACATTATCAATTTTTATTTTCAGTTTTTATTTTCAATTTTTATTCGTTGGACCAGAATTGAAAAATTTGGGCCCATTAGGTTTAGTGTTGAGCATTTATTTAGGTTTGTTACATGCGAACATGCATACATTTCTTTATTCTTGGCTTTTGGGATTCAATTTGTTCTCTCTCTCTCTGAAAAAACTGGTTCTGTATTTATTTTCTTTTCTCTGCAATTACGTTCTGTTTTTGTTTCAATTCAATTTCGTTTTCTATTTTAATTCAATTTTGTCTCTTATTTTAATTTTGTTTTGTGTTTAATCTTTATTTTCTTTATTCGAATTTAATGGAAGGCTAATTTATAAGGTTATCCTTTGATTCAGATTGCAATGAAGCTTTGAGGTTGTTGTTATTTTATTTTTGTTCTCTTCGTCTCTTAACTCTTTATCATTTTATTTTTGTGCTTAATGCTTTTACTGGTTCATGCTTAATGTTTATTTTAATATGAAATTCGTATCTATGTTCATGCTTAATGGAGTGAATCATGGGTTGTTGGGATGTAATGAATGATGTATGTAAATGCTTAATTTGCATAAGGAAAACTTGTGTTAATTCTCGCTCAGTTAATTAATTCGGGTTGGAATTAGGTTCAATAAGTTGAGCATGAATTTCTATATCCTATGATAAGCGGACTGCAATCTAATCAACTATGATAAGCGGACTGCAATCTAATCAAGAGGATAATTTAACTCAGTTAAGGAAATCCAATTCGATTGTTGGTTTTTATTTTATTAAATTCAATTATTTCGCGAACCCCCTCCCCCCTTTTCTTTTTGTGTGTTTAATCCTTTGACAAGAAACCAGGTCCTTGGGAGACGACCTAGGAGTCACTTCCTAGTACTGCATTTATTTGATCGGATATGACTTCGATCACTTATTCATTCACTTAGACCCTTAGGTAGACTCTATGATGGCAAACTCAATTTGGGGAGCAACAATTGTTGGGAGCAGCGACTCTAGATTGTCTAACAAACTAGCAACACAAAAGCATTTTTATATTGGTTCACCCAAACACATGGGCTATATTTAGTTCTTTCTTAAAACAATTGCTTACGAGCCTCCATTATCAAATGAATTATTACAACGAGTATACAAAAAATTATTGATTATAAAAGTATACAAAGATTATTGGTTAACAAGTGTATACAAACCACTCCTGATTATCATCTCTTAATCTCTCGTAAAAGTTAAGACCTCAAAACAGGAAAAAAAAAACTCTCAAAAAGAGGGAAATCTAAATCCTTAAGATTACTTCACCTAGTAAAGAAATACAAAGGTTTAGCTCACCCAAAAGTAACACTTAATTACTTATGAATACTAGAAAATTTGCAAATCACTTGTGTCTCCTTCATCTTCATGTTGATATCTTTATATATTACAGGTCTTGTAAAGATGATTGTTACTTCAATCTTTTGTTTGATATTCTTAAGGTAGTAGAATTTAAACTTAACCTCACAAAATCGACTTAGTAAGTTAAAGTTTGCACTCGTTTATATATTATAAGTTGACACTATTTATAGTTGATGTAGGATTTTCAACATAATTTCCCATTTCGATGATTGGACAACTCGAGCATGGAATTAGGGGGTAACTCGACACCGATGACACAATGCTCAACACTTTGCTATGATAGACTCTTAATGATTATGATACCATCTTAAGGTACTAAAATTTTAGTCTAACTTAATTATATAAAATCAACTAAATAACTTGAGGTACTAAAATTTTAATCTAGCTTAATTATATAAAATCAACTTAATAAGTTAAGGTGTGTATTCATTTATCTATAATTTAATCTTATTTAGTTAATGTGGGCTCTTCAATATATAGGTTCTATTCTTTTTCATCTTTGATATCTTCCAGAATCACGTACTACATTCCTTGATATGTGTTTATTAAAAGATTTGACGAGAAAGGCTTTGATGCTTGTAGACATATTCTCTATTTAGGGAAACAATTCAAATAAGTATAGTAAATAATGTTATTATTTACAAAACCCTAAATCACATATTTTCTTCTAATAAGAATATTGTTTATTATTATTATTATTATTCTAAAATATAAAAATATAGATTGACAAAATAAAAATAAATTATATACAATAAAAAATTCTTTTATAGACGTGTCGGCATAAGTATAATAATATATAAAATATTTTGTAAATGACTCGTGTAACGTTGAGGTCCATAGATGGTTTATCCCATCATAATTTTTTAAAGTTTATTAGCTGGATATGAATTCCCCTTATTACGGTGGCTATTGACTAAATGATTTTTCACACATAAGAGGAAATTAAACACGTAGTTTTTGGTCAACACGAATTATTTTCACAACATACAATGAATATAATGATGAAGGAGAAAGTTGTTTAGGGTGATAGTACATAATGTGATAATAAGTAGGGTATGCTATCTTGCTATTATTGGTGAGATCATCGTGTTGGAACATAAATGGCACTGAAGGTACAAAGCCAAGGTCTGAAGCAGTGTAAGCATTGGAAAATGTTGGTGAGTTTTCTTGTGCATTTTGGACGGTTCTGTGGCAGCTCAGAAAAGATTCTGATTTGAAGTCTTTTCTTTTTTTCCACTAACAGGAGCATGCGCCAGCAACACCATCACCATTTCCTTCTACTATTCACCAATGGACTCTCTTTATTCCTCATCTCTGCAACTGTAGGGCACTCACTATCTTCCACTACCTGCTCCTGTCTTCGTCCTTTTTTTCAAACACTTCACTGTTGTTTTCGGTATAGCAAAATATATAGAATAATATAATTGAATTCATTTACTTTAAATCTAAAATAAAATTATTCGAAATATAATTTTACATAAGATACAAACAAAATTATTTATTGTACATAAATACATATTAAAAATCAAGTTAATAAAAATTAATAATTTTCCAAAAATATATCATAATACAATTCAAAATATAATATGTAAATAAATTACTTTTTATTTTTTCTCAAAATTTATTTACACTAATGTTATAAAAAATGCGATAATTTATTGTACTATTCAGTCAAGACAGACCTTAGTAGATCGTCGATCATCCAGGTTAGTAAGTTGACAATCACTCTTATTATTACATATCTCAGATTCTATTTCACTCTTATTATTACATATCTCAGATTCTACGTTATCATCATCTTTTTGATAACAGGATAATTTTTCGTGAGCGCTTTACTTTTTTTCTTTGACAAAAAAGCAGGTTGTGTGTACTTTATATCAACAAAAGGTAATTATTATATATAAGAACTAACTTTGGTACAGAAGTATCTCTATCATTTACATCAATTGCTAAAGACCAAAAATTAAAAAAAAAAAATTGGTAGAATTAATATTAAGAAAGAATTATTATAGTATTCTACGGAATAACAGCTTAATAGATGAACACAAAATTGATTGGTCTTAAATAAATACATAAATGAAGTTTATCACACATATTACAAAATTAAGAGTATAATTGATATTTATTAGGGAAACAAAGCATAATTGTGGTGCAATTTATGCAGCTGAGGCAGTAAAAGCTCAAGATTTTATATAAATATGGTGTCACAAACTCATCATTAAAAGCATTTCAAGTGCATTAAATAACATTTTTAGACGAAATTGTTATAGGGCAACATAAATGAACTCTAAAACAATTACCTGCAATTTAATAGTGGTCCCTATATCCATCGGTAAACATTTCACTAGTAATTCCTTAAATCTAATATGAAATATTTTTTTCAGTTTAATTTACAATCATTTTTTTTTTCATTAGAAGTTTTGAATTATTTTCTTAATTTAGTATAGAAATAAAATCGAGGAAACAAGAAAACAAATATAGTAAACATTGATGAAGTCTACTTGCACCTGAGATGGATTTCTCACGAAAGACGTTGTAAATTAAAAAGAAGGCAAAATGGGCTTTTTATTCCTCTATTTCAATATTTTATTTAATTTAATCCTATTATTTTTAAAAATTTAAATTTGTTCTTACTTTTATTTTCGAAGTAGTTAAGGTATGTATTTCTTCTAGATTTGGGTTAAAACTATTTCATAATCATAGGATGGTATAGAATAACTTTTCATGGCAATCAAATCCATGTGTACGAACTCTTTCTCATTTTTTTAAACACTAACTTTAAATACATATTTACATTACTCTTTCCATTTCTCTTCTAAATACTAACGGTTGGATAATCCGAAGAGGCAAAACTGGAGATATCTCACAAGAATGAGAACTGAGCCAAATCCACACAAGGAAATGACACCACCTTCAATCCGTGGGACTTAGACTCATACTTGGATACCTAACAAATCTTCATCTCAAGTGAGAGTTCTTCCACATTGGTACACTCCCTCTCGAGCGGAAGCATTTTTGAATACGAGTACCTTACAAACTCTTCACTTGTATCACCATTCACACTTATACGAGACATGCTTGCCTGGAACCTCCGTCAAGAATACTTTTGATACAGGGGATCAAACTATACTCGTCTAAGTCGCAAACCATGGGCTCTGATATCACTTATTGGGTAATTCGAGGAGGCAAAACCAGGAAGATCTCACAAGAATGAGAACTAAGCCAAACCCACACAAAGGAATGACACCACCTTCAACCCAAAACCTTAAGGCCTTGGGTTTTTGGGTCTTCTTTCTTATATGTTAATCAATAATCTCATTTATACTCAATGTGTGACTTAGACTCGCACTTGGATACCTAACACTAACTTTAAATGCATATTTATATTTACTCTTTTTTCTACTACTTCTTCCTCTTTCTCAAATAATAACAACAATAATAATAGATCTTTTCTATGAGTTTGATTTTAATTAACTAGTTTGCTTAGTTCCAATTTCTTGTTGATTTAATCTTTAATGGTTAGATCTATTTCATGGAGATCTCGACCCACCCTTGATTAGGTTTGTAGTCGATGAGAATGTTATGAAGGATGCGACACACGATTTAATAGCAACGACAATTTTTTATGAATGGTAGTACTGTTAGAAGTTGTAAAAATAAAATGAAATAAACAAACTTAATCATTTATTATTTTTTTATTATCATTAATCATTTGTAAGCAAAGGTGAAAGTCTAAAACCTGCAACTTCTTCAGTGGTAGTCGTTGAGTACAAAGAAAGTAAAGACTAAATGACACAATGTCTTTTTATCTTTTTACTATATTTTGTTTAAATCTATTGTCAATTCCCTTCTTTATTGTTATTACACCTACTTACTAGCAACTTAAAAAGTTTGATGGAAGCATCCTCAAGGCAGTAGAAGACACAAATTATTCAAACTTTTTTTCAAATTTCGTGAAGTGAAACTCAGAACTTTTGCTCCTCTTCCAAGAAAGAATCCTTGGTGAAGAACTTTCAGAGGATATGGATACAAGGCTTCTATAAGGAAACTAATATTAATTATGTGATTTTGTCTTTATGATAGAATAAAATTACTATCAATTCTGTTTATTTATTTTTATGACATTATCAGATTGTAATCATTTTATTTTGTTTTCTTTATTTAGCTATACCTAGAGTGGGGGTACAATACTTGTATATATTCAGTTCTCTACTTTTGATCAAACATAGAAAAATAGAGAGAGTATTTTCATTCTCAAATCATTTTTGTTCATCTTTGTTCATTTCTTTATTTTTCATAATATGGTATCAGAGCTCTAATTTGAGAGCTCTGCTTGCTACATTTATCATGGCCAAAATTGTTGATCCCTCAAAAGATTTTAGTTCACCTTACCATGTTAGTTCTCAACAACATATGATTTGTTCTTTCGGTACACAACAAGAGAGACAATTTTTTTATAATCAGTCAAAGGCAAATATTGATACCAACAGAAGTTACAAAAGACAATATACTTCCAAAGTCTACAGTCATTGTGGGAGGACAGGGCATGTGATTGATACATGCTATAGAAAACATGGTTTTCCACCTCAGTTCAAGTTTAAAAATTAGAAAGCAGACTGTAATAATAACCAGCAAAATCATGAAGGTTCAAGGTCAGCAGTACATTCTCAGCAAATTGGTTTTACTCCCAAGCAATATCAAACATTGTTAGCCCTTCTACAACAGTCTAAATTCAGTGACAATGCCTCTAATCAAATCTTTGTCATTCCTTCTGACACAACACACACCGATAATAAATTTTTCTCTTTCTTTAGTTTTTGGATTCTTGATAGTGATGTTACTGATCATATTTGTTCATCCTTGACTCATTTCACTTCCTATCATCAAATTAATCCTATCTCTGTCAAATTACCAAATGGAAATCAAGTCATTGCAAATTATTCTGAAAGTGTTTTCATCAATCAAGATCATGTCCTAGATAATGTTTTGTATATTCGTAAGTTTTCTTTTAATCTTCTTTCAGTAGCAAAGTTAATTGATAATTTATCTGGTGTGATTATTTTTTATTCTAATGGTTGTCACATTAAGGACAAAAACTCCTTGAAAGTTATTGGATTAGTTGAGATGCAAGATAGACTTTATATATTCAGGATCCCTTATTATCAAAACCTTCAAATCAAACCTGTTAAATCTCCACATATCACCAATACTATCAATTTTACTGCTAATGATCTCGAAAACCTTTGGCATTTTCGGTTAGGGCATGTTTCAAACAAATCTATTGATGTTATCAAAAATAAATTTCCTTTTGTTAAATATAACAAATCTTTTATTTGTGATATTTGCCATTTTGCAAAGCAAAAAAGACTTCCCTTTCCTCTTAATGCATCTAAATCTAAAAAGTGTTTTGATTTGATTCATGTTGATGTATAGGGACCATACCCTTCATCATAAAATCATGGTCATAAACATTTCTTGACCATAATTGATGTTTATTCAAGGTACACATGGGTTTTTCCTTTAAAACAAAAAACTGAAGTTGTTAAGATTTTGGAAAATTTTGTTGTTTTTATTCAGACACAATTTGAGACAGCAATTAAAGTAATAAGAAGTGATAATGAGACTGAATTTTTCATGACTAATTCTTTTATCAACAAAGGAACAATACATCAAACTTCATGTGTCAATACTCCACAACAAAATAGTGTAGTTGAAAGGAAACATGGTCATTTATTAAATGTAGCAAGAGCTCTCATGATACAATCTCATTTACCCAAAATTTATTGGTCATATTCTGTGATACATGTGCATATTATAAACATGCTTCTCACACCTGTTTTAAATTATTTTTCTCCTCGTGAAATGCTTTACAAAACTTCACCAGACTTTAATCAATTAAAGGTGTTTGGATCTTTATGCTATGCTAGCACTTTGTCAACAAATAGAAGTAAATTTGATTCAAGGACATCAAAATGTGTTTTTATTGGTTTTAAAAAGGGGACAAAAGGATATATTTTGTTGAATATTCAATCAAGACAAATTTTTTTGTATAGAAATGTTGTCTTCTATAAACATATTTTTCCATATCAAAGGGTTGAAGATACTAGCAATGAAACTGACAGTCCAAATATTCATGATCAAAATCAAAATCTGTTTACAGAAGATGAAACTATTTTGAATAAGCCATCACAAGTCATTTTTATACCCTGTGATAATATTGAAAATAATGTTAATGATGACCATGAATCAAACATTCAGATCCCTGAAGAAGTTTATTCACATAGAGACCAAAACCTTGATGAGAATCATGAAATAACAGAGTTCATTCAAATGAGTACTAGACCAGAAAGACCACCTGAGTATCTAAAGGATTATCATTATAATCTCAATGTTTCCAATACATCTTCTAGAGTTAAATATCCTTTGAATTCTATTTTGTCTTATAATAAATTATCACCATCTTATAAACCTTTTGTTATGTCTATTTCTTCACATGTTGAGCCAAACACTTATTCTGAAGCTATGAAATAGGACTGTTGGAGGAAGGCTATACAGTGTGACAAAGCTGCTTTGGAGTCAAATCAAACATGGGAGATTGCTCTTCTTCCTAAGAACAAAACTGTCGTAGGTTGCAAATGGGTACTCAAAATAAAGTATAATGTTGATGGGACTGTTGAAAGATATAAAGCAAGATCAGTGACGAAGGGATACACACAAACAGAGGACATTGACTATCTTGAAACTTTTTCTCCAGTAGCAAAGATGACCACTATAAGATTGCTTCTTTCTTTAGACTCTATATATAAATGGGAGTTAAAACAGTTAAACATAAATAATGCCTTCTTACATAGAGAGTTAAAAGAAGATACATACATGGTTGCTCCTCCTGGATTGACTTCTATTCAACCAGGACAAGTTCGTAAATTAAAAAAGGCTTTATATGGCCTTAAGCAAGCTAGTAGGGAGTGGTTTGCTAAACATCCTTTTTTATTTTTGTAGGATATACTCAATCTATGAATGATTACTCCTTATTTATTAATTCTTCTGAAGGATCTTTTACAACATTATTGGTGTATGTGGATGATATAATTTTGGTAGGAAATGATAAAGAAGAGATTGGCCGAGTCAAATAAGCTTTGAATAAGACATCCAAGATCAAGGATCTCGGTGATTTAAGATATTTTCTTGGTATTGAAGTAGCAAGAAGTAAGAAAGGGATAATGAAAATCAAAATAAATATGCATTAGAATTGTTAACAGATGCAGGTCTTTTGGCCTGCAAACCTGCAGTCACTCCTATGGATAATCTTGTTAAATTGTCTTTTACTGGAAGTGTGTCTTTTACTGATGTTCATGCCTATAGAAGGTTGATTGGAAGGCTTATGTATCTCATTAATACCCGACCTGACATCACATTTTCTGTTCAACAAATTTCTCAATTTCTTGATAAGCCTAGAATTGCTCACTATAATGCAACAATTAGAATTCTCAAATATATTAAAGGAGCTCCAAGTCTTGGTTTATTTTTCTCTTTCAACAGTTCTGCCAATCTCAAAGCATTTTGTGATAGTGATTGGGGGCACCTGTAGTGATTCAAGACAATTAGTGACTGGTTTTAGTGTGTAGCTTGGAAATTCCTTATATCCTGAAAATTAAAGAAGCAAGGAATAATATCAAAGAGTTCCTGTGAAGTTGAATACAGGGCAATGACCACTGTTACTTGTGAAATTCAATGGCTAGTCTATCTTTTTCAAGATTTGAATGTTCCTTTTGAGCAACCATCTCTTTTATGTTGTGACAATGATTCAGCAAGATATATTGCAGCAAATCCAGTGTTTCATGAGCGCACAAAACATATAGAAATAGACTGTCACATTGTTAGAGAAAAATTGAAGAAGGGTATCTTCCATTTGCTTTCCATTTCCACTACAGAGCAACTAGCAGACATTTATACCAAAGTCTTAGGTCCTCAGTCTTTCAATAATATTTGTTCCAAGCTAGGTCTCGTCAATATTTGCTCTCCAGCTTGCGGGGGAGAGGGGGGTCTTTATGATAGAATCAAATTACCATCAATTCTGTTTATTTTTTTTATGACATTATCATATTGTAATCATTTTATTTTGTTTACTTTATTTAGCTATACCTAGAGTGGGGGTACAATACTTGTATATATTCAGTTCTCTACTTGTGATCAAACATAGAAAAACAGAGAGAGTATTTTCATTCTCATATCCTATGTTCATTTTTGTTCATCTTTGTTCATCTCTTTATTTTTCATAATAAGAACCTATGAGAATAATCTCATTTTTAAGACTTAAAAGAATAAGAAGAATTCATGTAAGCAATTCAATTCAAGTTCAATTTCAAAGTGATTTTGCAAAAGGAAAAACTCTATTTATAAATGTTTAGCTTCCATGCACTCTTTAGTACACAAGATGAAACTTGGTGCACCAAATAGGAGTGCGTCTAGTGCTTCAATTTAGCCCATTTAAGCCATGTTCTCCATGATCTGGGACTTCTAGATGCTCTCCATGTGTGTTGCCGACCATTGGCCTAGGTTGACAAGGTTTGTACATCTCCAAGGCCAAAAATAGGGCCAATTAGGACCCAACTAAGGTCCAAGTGTGCCTCTAAAAATATAGGAAAAAATCCTACACCTGTAGAGAAACTAATCTTATACATTTATCTACAAGACTAAGAAAGAGGACGAGAAGTTCTAATATTCTACATTCCACAAGAGGAGAGTCTTTTTGTTAGACACTTCTTATTCTTCCATCCTCTTAGTTGTGGACCTTGTCAAATGCCCAATACGAACTCTTCTAGATGATCCTCCATCAGACCCTCCCTCTTCAAGAGGATCTATCCTTAGATCCAAATCATCCTCAAAATTAGCAGCCTCTACGAGTAAGGTCACAAATGTTAAAAGTGGGGCTAACTTCATACTTAGATGGGAGGTTTAGTCTATAAGCATTGTCTTGGCCCCTTTGCATCCTTGGGAGACCAAGCAAAAAATCCATACTTATGTCAACCAAATGGGCACTAGCTATAGGGAGAGGTGTGTAAATTTCATGAGACATTACTCTAGACTGAGCCTCAAGACGAGTTATGCATCTAAATCAAAACCTTTGGACGTCTACTCTCATGTGTGGCCAATAAAATTTGTTCTTCAAAAGAGTGAGTTTCCAAAATGGCGCATAAGACCTCCCTCGTGACTTTCTTGAATGAGAAACTTCCTTATGGATCCTTGGGGTATAAAATGTTTTTTCTTTTTGTAAAGAAATCCCGTAAAATTGTAGAATCCATCAAGAGGCTTCTTGAGACATGATGCGCATATGGATGCAAAACTAATATCATGCACATGTAACTCCTTTGTGTTATTAAACCCTAAGATTTGAGAGCTCAAAGAAATGAGTAATGTGTGTCTTCTAGATAGGGCATCAACAACTACATTACTCTTCCATTTCTTATGTTTGAGAATATAAGGGACTTCTTCTAAGATTTCTACCCGCTTAACATGTCTCTTGTTCAGCTTACCCTACCCTCTCATATACTTTAGTGACTCGTGATCACTATGTATGATAAATTATTTAGTCACTAAGTAATCTTCCCCAAGTTTTGGGCGCGGATTAGAGCATAAAGCTCCTTGTCATAGGTGGGATAGTTTAAAATGGGTTTACGAAGTTTTTCACTAAAGTATGCAATAGGATGGACCACCTTGAAGTAACTCTGTACCTATGTCAACCTTAGAGGCATCACACTCTAGTTCAATGGGATCTCTTTAGTAGACGAACATTCCCTACAACATAGGATAAACATATAGATATTTATTGAAGTATGAGACTAGCTTAGTCCATGTGCATATTGTCTAATGTTTTATACACATTTCATATTATCCTTTATGCACCTTATCAAGGTAATAAAAGACAACACAATATTGTGTCATCTGTAAGATGAAATACTTGTGTTTTACAGAAATTATTGTTTTCACACCATTATCTTATATAAACAAAATATAACCATGTTTTATACTTAACTGTTTTTAGCATTTAATAAAAAATCTAGGATGTTAAACTTTTGCCTTAACATTTAAGGACATCAAAGTTGTTACTATGAAAGGTAACTTGAACAACGAAATCTTGTATGCTAAAATGGCTAGATTTATGAGTGGATTTAATAGGACTATTCATGATGTATTACAGTAAAGACAAGATAAAATTAAAATAAATTGTATATATTGTAATAGCCATATAAGTTTAAGCTCTCATACAAGAAAAACCAAAGTAGTGCTCTTTAGAAATGATATAATTTTCTCTTTATCTAACCACTAAAGATTCAAAAAGAAAAGTTGATAGAAATTATCTAGTCATAAAACTCATGACTAAGAGGATAGAAGAAGATGAAGTCTCAATGATGAAAACTCTATTAAAATATTAGGATTTTCTTCTTTATTTTTAGTCGTAAAAATTGTATTAGGTGTAAATTCTTCTTTGTAATTTGTAGGATCTTGTAGAGGCATGAGTTAGTTTTGAACCTTACTTGGGTAAAATTTGACCTTGATTGGATGACCAAACCATATAGAAACCCTAGAAATTTCATCCAATGTAAAGGAGAGGAGTCACATGAAGTATAAAGTCATACATTACCTAAGAGAGGTCATTATTAGGCATAATTGGGATTCCTTCTTTACACTTGGACGTCCAATTTTGCAGTTCTTATTTCCACATCTTTTGTAGCTTAGATGCAAAGGAAGCTAGGTATCTATAAATAAAACTCACTGTCTCTGATAACACTCACCTTAAATTGAATGAAAATTAAATTGCTCTTGAAAGTATTAATTTTAGGTTACAAAAAGAAGCAAGCTTCTCAAATTTCTTTTTCATGAAATCTTCTTTAAAAAAGAATCTAACTTGATTTCTTCATAAATTTAATAAGTTTTAAAAATTGTCAATCTTTCTTTGTGAGAGAGAAGATGCTTCCATAAAAAATTAGGTAATATTTCTCTCCTATTTCCTTAATATTCTAATATGTCTCCTTCTAATTGAATGTCTTCTTTTTATAATAATACTCTCTTTCATTATATTATCACACACAATGTAAATTTCGTTTTGTAGTGATTTTATTTTATTTTATAGGTTAACTTCCATTGTTGTATTTAGGTTTTCTCAATCTATTTACAATTTTTTCTCTCAACTTGAATATTTTCCATCTCACTCAAAATCTAACTCTCATCTTCCTCCTTATTTGACATGAGCCATATCTATTAATTCCTTTATTCTTCACTTCTTGACTATTTACTACTTCAACGACAAATCTCTATATTAATATTTCTCTTATCATTATTTTTCACAACATTATTAATCTACTTTTTAATCTAACCCACTTAGCTAATCTAACTATAAACGGTTAGTTAACATGTACAAAGATTTAGAAATTCTATTTTAATTATCTTCATTGTTCAACAACAACAAAAATTCATCTCTACCCATATATTTAAACAATTCAAATTTACATTTAATGGAACTTTTCGTTTCAAATTATAGAAAATCATTTTGTCTAAAACTTCCATTGTGATTTCAAACCATTGTTATATGAAACAATTTAAACTTATGCATTTTTTCGAATGAAGTCCATAAAGTTATAGATATGAACCATCTTTCCTATTGTACCAATGATTCATTTTAGGGGTACCTGCCAACCTATTTTAGTTTCTTAATTAAAAAGGCTACCACATTTTCTTTTTCTTTGCTTCTTCTTTAACCCCTCTCTTTGCTCACTCAAAAGCATTCATCCATCGCGATCTTTTGAAGCTTCATTTCTCTTTAGGTCTTTCCATTTTTCTTTATCCTTTCTCTTTCTCATTTCTCCATCCCCTCTCTGCTCACGAAAAAAAAAAGTCTCTCCCACCCCATTGCGTTCTTTTAAAAATTTAATTCACAATATTAAACACCAAAATTTCCAACTTTGGCGAAACCATTTATTTGAATAAACTGCATTGCTGCTGAACATGAGAGGGTGAGAGAGAGAGAAATTGGAAAGGAAGAAGACAAAAAAATAACATTAGAAAAATCTCACTGATTTTTAAATGAATCAATCGAATAGCCACAAAATACTTTATAATAAAAAGAGACATGACTAAGTTTCTCATCCTAACTACCATTCCCATGTTTAGTCTTTCCAAACACAACCACATAAATATTCTTCTTCATCAACCAAAGCATGTCATAAAACTTTCCTCCTAAAATGTCTTGTTTGTGTAATGAAAAATATCTTTTTGAAGTCATGCAACCTACCGACATAGCATTTTCTTAACCGTTCCATATCTTTTTCCTTCTCTTCATTTCTATTCTATTTCCCCACCATCTATATTATGTCTCTCATTGCTGTTATCCATCTTCATTCTTCCTTCAATTAAAATTTATAAGAACCTTTTCTAACAACTTCATCATAAGTTTTTTTGAGAGAAACAATTTTTTTATAAAGTAAAATTATTTTATAAATAAATTAAATATATATATATATATATATATATATATATATATATATATAACTTCTAGAATTTTTTTATTCATTTTTACTTTTTCTTTCTTTAATATATAAACATATCTTTCACAAAAAAATTAATAATATTTTTTAAAAGTTGTTATAAGTAAATTTTAAACATAACTTATGTGAGATATTTAACACATCTCAACTTATTAATAACACTCTATTTTTAAAGATAATTTGATATAAAATCTTTAACACATCCTAACTTGTATATAAAATTATATATTTTAAAGTAATTTAATAATAATCTGACGTAAGTGATCAAATATCTATATTTTAGGATAATTTAATAATAGTCCGACTTAGGTGATATATAGTATCTTTAACAACTTTAAACTTTAAATAATTCTAATTTCATTTTAAAAGATATACTTTTAGTGTAACCTAACTATATAAAACTAATTTATAAATGAGATACACATACACTTATAAATTATTTAAAAATAATATTTAACAGGAGTCTTGAAAATCTTTGCAAAATGAGATACTTCAAATAGAAACATAATCTTCCTGTTCTCTTTCGATTACAAATTTAAATATTAATTAATGCATAATTGGAATGTTAATACTTTAGCTTTACTTACCCCATTACTCTATATATCACATGGTTTTTCTATCTTTTGATCTCTATTTGTAACTGTGTTCGTACAAAACATGGCGAAGTCGATATCCGTACAAATAACATTAACACAAAAAGTCTAGATAGAAAATGAGGTTATGTACTTTTTCTGATGAATCCTAATATTATAATGTGAAGCATAATAAACAAGCCTTTACGAATTTGTGTCCAGGAGGAGCTGAAAGGTGCAGCAATGTTGCAGCAATGAGAATTCAACAAGTATATTGATACTATTTCACAGCACGTGAACAAATCCCACGAATCTGCAGGCCTTAGTGTGTGCATACATTGCTTTTCCTCTTTTTGTACTCTGACAAATTGCATGCTCCTGCTCTTCATCTTGCTCGCTATTTTAACCAGTTATGGATCTTTAAGCTGCTTCACATATTCTCCATCATATGTTTCTTGGCACCACATGACCATGAAGCATACCACTTTCATAATAGCCTAAAACTCTAAATTCCACTCAAAATTGACTCACATGTTTTAAACAACATTCTTAACACAAATCTTATGCATCTTACATTATAATTAAAAAGATAGACCCTCTTAAATATATTGCATTTTTGTTAATAGAAATTAACCTTAAAGAAAACCTCAATAGGTATTTCACTAATAGTATTATGCTATTAAGAAAATTGCCTCTGCTCTAGCACTTTTACTAAAAAAAAGTTTATGAAGTGTTTGCAAAAGTTATGTACATCTCATTGTTTAACCTATGAAAAAACTTTTTAAAAATAAAACCATGATATAACTGAGTCCAAAGGGTAATACTTCAAATACAATAATCTTTAACTATGTCTTATAAACTTGCTATAATCCAAATATCAAATAAATGTAAACATTTAGTCTCAACTTGATCCGGTATTATATAATAAATTTAGAAATATAGATTTTAACAATGTTTAAACTAATATATTTTCAAATTTTATTTTGATATAATGATATTTAAATTATTCAGTAATTGACTCTAGAACTAAAATATGAATTAATCAAAATCTATCGATTCGCCAATCTGTATTTTCAATTAGGATACTAGTAGATAATTGAATGGTAGAGAAAATAAAAAAAAAAATTAGAAAGATGAATCATTTATGTTCTCATAGTAGAAAATAATTATATTTATAACTAAAATTAAATATTTCAGCATTATAAGAACTGGTAAGAAAATAAAAGAATGGTTCTGTTTTAGTTTGAAAAAAGATATAGATGTCACACTCTAAAAATATGAAGTTAATGATAATTTATGAATTTGATCATCATAGATTGTCCTCATAAGATTAAATCTAAAGGGTTTTTATAATTCAAAAATATAAAGTTTTCATATAAAAATCCAATTTTCTTTCAAAATTCATATATCTCCAATCTCATTTGAAGTGCAAACTTTTATAGACCAAATTATATAAAACTTTCTAAATTTCACATATTAATACTCACTAATTAACTAATTAATCTTTAATGTCTAATAGTAATTACCTCTAACTAGGAAATAATCTTTAATGTTCACTAATAATTATCTCTCAATAATATTGTCATTAATTTCTATTATATGCATAATTGTTTTTCATGGTGAGAACATGAATTATTCACCTTTTTGTGTTGTTTTTTTTATTTTAAACCTATCATTTTGTAAAAATATTCTCTCTAACTGCAAACCTAATCTTAGTACCAAATGGTACTTTAGATGAATTTACCATGTGATTTTTATTTAATTAATAAAATGTATGAAACATGAATTATATTTATTATTTTTATTTAACATAGTTATAGCAACAATTACCTATTTAACCAAATTTTTTCACACAAACTCACTTATTTTAAAGCTTTTATACAAGCGCTTTTATATCAGAGTTTCAGCAAGAAGTTACAGTAGTTTTTGTCTAATTCAAATTAGGTGGTGATATTTGACATTTAAGCACAAAAAGTCATTTCAAAACTGAAGTCTTCATTTAAAATCAAATTATTTTACTTCTTACATCATAAAGTATCAATCTCCTTTAATACTCTCTAGCTGGTTATTCAATATTTTACGATTAAAAACTCGCATAATTCAAGAAAAAGGGTCCATGACACACACATATATATCAGAAATTAAAAACTAATATCTTAAAATATTAAATCTATTTAAATTTTTTTGGTAAATATTTTTCACAAAAAATTGTTTGAAAATCAAACTCTTTATTACATACTTCAGAAGAAAAATTATCTACCAACATATTACACACTGTGATGTAGAAACGGTTTTTTTCATACATTATTTTTTATTATTTTAATAATTATAATTAATATTATTATTCGACAAGTTTTACACAAGAATTTATATGCAATAGTTTGATAAATTAATAACAATAATAGATTAGAAAAAGTGTATTATAAAGTATATTGTAATCGTTTCTTCATCACAGTTGCATTTTGTTTTGACGCAAGCAGTTGAAAATGAAAAAAGAAACTAGTGAACAGTGACGTGTCAACTTTAATATTTATTATTTTGTAAGTACATGAAACCATAATTGACAAAAAGAAATAACTAAAATATCAAACTCTTTTAATAATTTTAAAGTCACATCAAAGTCATAGAATGCTTACAAGCATCATAATTACACAAAAAAACAAAGTGCAATAGAATTTGATCTTGGTAGAATTAACCCTAAGAAAATTTTATCCATAGTTTAAATTATATACTCGCTGATTACTTTACCTACATTAAGCCTATATTTGAACTCATAATTGAGAATATTCTTAAAATACACATGACAGGTTTTTTTCTTGATTAAGCGAACATATTTATTTATTTCACTTTGTTGTGAATATCTTCATTATTGTTTAACCTGTGCTTAACAGTTGAAACTTTAGATATTTAAGTTTATCAAATTAAAAATATTTATTTATCCAAAACAAAAAGTAAATATTCGTATTAATAGAATGAATTGACTTATAACTAAATTAGGTGAGTAGAGTTATGTAAGGGACGTGTGTAAAGACAAAACCAAGGGAATAGATTCAAACATTTATCTACCATACCTTGCGGAACATACCACTTCTAAAAACTCCTAACACAGCTGAAAAAGGAGAAGAAGATAATGCAAAAACGAGAAAATAGGAAAAGAAAATGGACGGCAAATAGGTTATGTTACGGGGCGAGAAAAAAAAAATCCAAAGGCATGATGATCAGAAATGTAAAATGTTGTCGGAAAGCAGCATCAAGTGGTGTGATCCTCACACATTTCGAAAGGTGATTGGTTGAAGGTCACATCGTGGATTCAACTGGGAATGATTGGGCCACGTTGCGAGGCGATTGGGCCACGTATTGAGGGAAGAGTCCAATAATAGGAAGCTAGTGTGTGTGTGAGAGAGATAGTGTTGTTAAATCCGGACCCGTGTCGAAGCAGCACTACACAAGACACTTGTCGATTCCACCACACTCCCCAGTTTCAAGATCGCTGCGGCACCACACTGCTTGCTTACTCCCAAGTCCAACTTTCATTGCTCAAACACTCACCCGAGGTAATTCTAATTTTAATTCATTTCCCCCCTTTCATTATCACCGCCATTGTTTTTCCCCTTCTCTTTCTTTATTGGGCTCCTTCCACCAAACTAATTTTAGTTTAACCGATATGGGGCCTGCTGGGTTTCTCCGATCGCCGCCGGGCGCTGTGGCGTAGAGAATCAGCGGAATTGAATTGCGCCTAGTGGGTTTCGTAGCCGTAATTGGATGTGAAATTTGTGTAATATGACAACTACTTTTTTAAGATAAAAGAAAATTGGGTTGGGGATGGTGACGCGTCTGAGAGACTTTTGTGATTTCGCCGAAAAAGGAAGTTTGGATCTGTTAAACTCCTAAAAGGGTGTTGGTATCTCGCAGAAATTATTTAACTTTTTACTTTGAGGCATTTGAAAAATTGAGTTCTATCTACATCATCGGATTTTTCGTTAGGTTAATTTAATCTGACTTACGAAACTAGTAAGATATTTTCACGGGGTCAAAATACCAAAATAACGGACAGCAACCGCGTTTTGATCTGACTTGTCTATAATTTAAGCATAGTAGGCTTCTGTGTCTCGCCATGTGCACTGGTTTGGATTTTTGCGCTTTACATGAAGTTGTTTCCTAGCTGTTTTGCTACTGAACTGATCGATCCCTCAAAAGATGTAACTGAATATTTTGTTCTTAAGGACTGTGGGGTGGGATTAATAATTATCTCTTTTTGTAACTTTATCAGTGAATTGCTTTTATTGTCCCAATAACTTTTATGGTTGTTCTGAATCCAAGGAAACCATTCCAAATCAGTGTCTGAAAACACCCCACGAGCTACTTAGGCATGATTGCTACGTAAGACAAAGCTTGCTTAAGTAAAGCTCTAACGTCTGCTTCAAGTGTTGGAAAGGGAAAGCAAAGATGAACTTCAGGAACTACGATGATAATAACTCCACTTGGGATGCCATCCATGGGAAGACACCGGCAAATGTTGGTTCTCTGCTGAGACAGCCATCAGTATACTCCCTTACGTTTGATGAGTTTCAGAGCACCATGGGTGGGATTGGGAAGGAATTTGGGTCCATGAACATGGATGAACTCTTGAAGAACATTTGGACAGCTGAAGAGACCCAGGCCTTGGCATTTGCAACTGGTACAGGAGAAGGTCACAACCATAACCCAATTAGTGGTGGTTTGCAAAGACAGGGTTCTTTGACATTGCCAAGGACACTTAGTCAGAAAACAGTGGATGAGGTTTGGAGGGACTTGATCAAAGATAGTGGTGGGGCCAACAATGGGAGTGGCAATGGTGGTTCATCCATTCCTCAAAGGCAACCAACATTGGGAGAAATGACTTTAGAGGAGTTTTTGGTGAGAGCTGGGGTGGTGAGAGAAGATGTGCCTCAACAACAAATTGGAAAACCAAATAACAACGGATGGTTTGGTGACTTTCCCAGACCAAACAATAACAATGGCCTACTTCTTGGATTCCAACAACCAAACAGAAGTAATGGGAATTTGGGTGAGAGCAACAATAACTTGGCTCCCAAACAACCTCCTCCTTTATCACTAAACTCAAACCACTCTCAACGACCAACACAACAGCCACCACCACTTTTTCCAAAGCCATCAAATGTAGCTTTTGATGCTCCTATGCATTTGTTGAACAGTGCTCCACTTGCTAGTCCTGGCAGAAGAGGAGGGTTGATTGAGCATTCATTGAATGTTGGAATGGTTGGTTTAGCCTCGGCTAATCCAGAGGCTTCTCCCGCCAGGAAAATATCATCAGATGTAATTACCAGAAATAACGTAGACAACTCTTTACTGTCGCCAGTTCATTATGCAATCAACAGGGGAAGGAAATGCAGTGCTATAGAGAAAGTGGTTGAGAGAAGACAAAGGAGAATGATCAAAAATAGAGAATCAGCTGCCAGGTCACGGGCTCGTAAGCAGGTTAGTACCCGTAGAATTACTCATTTCTGCATTAGTTCCACTGTTTTGACATATATTTAGAGAAAAGTAAGGGTAAAATATGTTTTTTATTTTTTAATCTATCTCAAAATTAAGTTTTAGCTCAAGTAATATTAATAAATTTTAATGTTATATTCATACTAAATGATGTGACTTTAATTTCTTTTGAAAAAATAAGCCATTTTCTTTTGTACTGCAACTCCTAAAACTCACCTAATAATAAAAATTAAAAGATATACTAAAGTAGTTTTTAACGTTCTTTCATTTATACCTTTTATTATTCTCATGGCGAAAACTACAGTTGTTTGATTTGATAAAATATTCTTTTGTTTCTCATTTTTACAAAAAATGTTAGTGTTATTCTAAAGACTTTTACAGAAATAGAAAATGTTTACTGTTTCTAACTAGTCATTATGCATTCTTGTCAACAACACTAGTAATTTTCCTGTGTTGGTGGATCCTGCTAAAAAGATTTGGTCAACTCTGTTTTTAGTGGGATTCATATCAAATTCATCAGAACAATTAAGTTTGATAAAGTTCATTTCTTAGCATTCTTCCTTACAAATTCTGCATCACCTTTTATTTTTTGATCGGCACCACCTGATTATAATATAAAAAATACTACAAATGAACTGTAAATTCATAACGAAGAGAGAGATAAAATACATTACGTAATTTTTCACTTACTATATAAAAGAACTTATCAAATTATCTATTGCACTCTTCTATGAGGCACGTAATTATAAAATTCTATCTCTCGTGAATGGCAGGCCTACACTTTCGAACTAGAAGCTGAAGTTGCAAAACTTAAGGAAATAAACAGAGAATTGCAAAGAAAACAGGTATGCTGTCATTCTGCGCCACATCCTTATCACTTATCAGTGTAATGTATACAAAGGTTTTGGCTTTCTCTGATTACAATTGGTTTGATGCAGGCAGAAATTAAGGAAATGCAGAAAAATAAGGTAAAATCTGCTTTGCATATAACTCTGCCAATATTCCTTGATCAAATCACTCTTTTTCCTCACTTTTTTCTACTGGTTGACACCCATAGAGAAATTTATCCACACAAATTACTTTTCAATTTATTTTCACAGTTTGAAAGCCAAATAAACTTTTTTTATTTATTTGTCTTAGCAGGATTCGGACCCTGCATGCCAGCCAAGGGTAAGTAGAATACAATGCTTGAGAAGGACCCTTACAGGACCATGGTAGCGGTAGAAAGTGTGAGTAGTTGTTTCTAAGTAACAGATATACGAAGGAAGGAAGCCATTGTTATGTCATAAGGACTGGAATATGTTTGTGAACTGTGACGTAATTTCAGTCCCAACACTAGATAGGGTGGTAGCTAGCTATTATAAGTTTTATGTATAGGAACTAGGAGTGGTGAGTTGTACATTTTTAAACATGTATCTTTAAATAATGAATTATTATATGTGCTTGAATGTTATTTTCTTTTCTATTGCAGGATGATAAGATAATACAAGCTTATTGGACTGTCTCTAACCTTTTTTTTTAAGTTTTAGTCATGGCATTTGTTTCTTGTATTTATTGAAAGGAGGGAGATTCCCATTTATTTTCCACATGTAAAACATAATGAACAGAATTTTCTGTATTTGATTGATCCTTTTCTCACAACAACCAATGGGAGACTGTACAATCACTTTGAAGAAATTTACCTCAGTTACAAACACCTAGGGAGAGCACTTGGCTTCTAGTTTCATAACATTTTCCTAATCATCACTAAGTTTGGCTTCACTCATTCAATATACTGTATGTTACTCCTTAGTCAGTGTGGATCGTTTTAAATTTAGTTATCTTATTGATTACATTAAAGACATTATCATTGCCAATTTTCCTTAGTAACCAAGACCACCATAATGCTTCAAAGCAAAATTAAACTAAAAGTTACTAGTGATCTTTATTGTTTATCGGCCCAGAGATTACCAAATAGTCTAATGTGTTAATGCTTCCTCAACATCAAATTTGAAGTTGAATGAGGATAATGGTGGCCTCTTACTGAAGTTTCTGAGTATAGAAGCTACGTGACTGACTTATATGTATCTTACACTACTTGCAGTTTAAACTGCTTAATTTCCTTAATCAAATATAAAATATTATTTTCTGTAAACATTTATTTTGTAATTACTTATGTTTAGTGCAAATATATTTTAAGTAAAGCTATTTTATTATACTTTTAAATTTTAATTTGTATTTTATTAAATATTTATAGATATTCACTGATACGTATAAAATTCAGCTATATTTGCATATCTATATTAGCCTACACCTTCAAAAGTTGAAACTTTTGCTTTTTCCATTGACTTTAAACATGTAATTTTCCTTTACTATTGTTTTCCAATTTGTTCCCGTACCTTTCCTATGTTAGTGTTCCATTTTGTGGGTGTTGGTTTTTTCAAAGTATGTTATGTTATGATTGTATTATCTAGAGTCAATAAAAGGCCAAACAACACAATAGGACAGAAAATATCTTCCTCTCCTTTTCTGGTGTGAGTTTTGAGATTGGTATTCAGATGTCAAATTTAGCCAAACCTAATCTTATCTTATCTTAATATTACCAAGTGTAAAAGTAACTTAGTCAGCGATGGCTCAGAAATAACTTTTGCCGCCGAAAGTAACTCTTTCTCCTCATATTTATTAAAGAAAATAAGGTATTCGTTATTCTTAACAAATTCTCAAATATTTAAAATAGTTTATATTTTTCTTATTTATTATTTCAAAATTTTACATAACATTAAATACATTTATATTTGATTTTTGAATTAAATTATATTTCTATATTGTGATATCAGAATAAAAAAAAAATATACTATCTATTTTATTAAAATCAATAAATTTATTATAGTTTTTACTTTTACAACTTCCTGAAAGAAGATAGACAAACAAACACAAAAGAAATAGTTTTATATTATCATTCACTTATAAATTATATAAAATTGATAAATTTTTAATGATAATCTCAAAATATAGCAACTGTAATTTTAAACAAGTTAACCATTTAAAAGTTTGCTCTGTTTATTATATATTTATTATTGTAATTTTGCTTCTGTAAGGTAATTTAAGAGAAACAACTGAATATAATTATTTAAAAGAAAATTAGTTATGTGAGTAATAATAAATGTATATTTCATTTTTTATGTGTACCGGTATAAAGAAAAAAACAATAGGAAGATGATGAAAAATATAATGAAAATGTAAAAATGGAGAAATTAATTATTGAAAATGACAACTTTAAATATATTTTCTACTGGAAACCATAAACTTATTAAATATTTTAATATAAGCTATATAATTAATTAATTTATTGGAAATCAATTTTATTCAAAAATTACTTTTGCAGACTTTAGTACAGTACACAACTGAAATAATGTCTTGAGCTGAAATGCAGTGTTGAAAATAAAATATAACTTATGCCACAACTAGATTTTTTTATTATAAGGAAATAAATTTTTAATATAATAAATTAGATTTTTGTTTATCCTTATCGAGGCAGTTGCTTTTTTTCTCCCCCCCCCCCCACTGCAATTAATTTATTGTTCCAATTCTCAATTGACGATAACAAAATAAATAAAATCCAATTTTGATTTTCCTATTTCTTTCTATCTATACAGTTTTTTAACAGGGACGTTTAGTTTTTTTTATACATTAATAGCTTTAATTTTATGGTTCAAATTAAGAACCAAATTGTTAAAATATTAGTGTTGATTTACTCATAACACCTTTTAATTGATGCTCTTCAATAATTATTATGTTCGGTTTACTGTGATAGAAGACAGCATGAATGTTAACGTTAAAATAAAAAGGAGAATTGTGATTTAGAAAAACAAAATAATAATAATAATGGGTTGATCCTCCCTTTCACCCAAGTTTTTTTTTCTTTCCCTTAAAATAGCACACTAAATTACAGGATTTAACTAGTGTTTTTGAACATTAAGAAATTTTTCTAAAAAAGATTTTTCATTAAATACTATTTTGAGGAAAATTTGTAGTTACATTCATAAAAAAAAAAAATAGAATCACTACTTGTAACAATTCAAGTTAACACGAGACAGATAAAAAAAAAACATATTAATATATAAACAATAGCTTTAACTTTGACCATGTTTTTCCTGTATGTTAGTGTTAGTATGAACAAGCTAAGAGCATTGAATATATCAAATTTGGAAGCAACTTTTAGAAAACAATATGTAAGATGTCTGATAAAGCAAAGTGATTCTAAAAGAAAGATATGATTGATGTGTTGGATAGAAAGTAGGTGTAATTATCAAAAACTTACTTGAGTAACTTGTTCATAAGTGAAAAGGAATGGTAATCAAATTTGTGTCACAAACATAATAAGTGAGTTTTAGCCAAGAGATAGTTTTTGATAAAAGGATGTGAGAGTAGTTAAGATAAGTCATTTCTTCATAAGTAAGCTTTAGTTGTAGGATGTTACAAGTGTCTCTACATCAACAAATCAATTTATTCATTTAGGAGAAAGATGTTAAAGTTTCTTGAAGTAGTGATTAGTTATAATTGTCCATAAACAAAAAAACTTTGATAGTCATTTATACCCCAATTGAATAAATTTAATTCAAATATTGTAATCACCATTTATGTGATAGACACTGATAATGACTTTCAATTCCAAGGTGGCAATATATTTGTTCATCCATCTTTTAATACCAGTCCTTGTCCTCTAAACTTCTTTTTAAGATTTTTTTTTCTTAATCCTTAGAACCTTTTCTGATTTGTATTTCTTGACTTTTTTTTATAATTGCAACTTTGAACAACAACCTTATTAAGTTTCTGTCACTCATTCTTTAGAAATGATTAATTTTGATCACTATATTAGATAAGTACATAAAGAAATATGGTTTCCTTTAAAAGTTGAAAACATATTTTATGGTTTGATGAAAAAAAAAGTCTGAAATCCTAAATATTCTAATTCTTAAAAAATACTTAATTATTATTTGAATTATTGTGAAAAGTTTATTATGAAAATTAATTCAATTTCGATTTTAGATACAAAACTTTCAATGTTCTAACAATTAAAAAAGAATTGAAACAATGAAAAAGAGTTCATTTTTAGTAGTTTTTTTTTTTTTTTTCATAAAAGCACGGCACATTGAGTGGTTTATTAAACTTTTTACATTTGATACATTTGCTTAAATCTTATTTCCTAAGTTCCTTTTCAAATGTCTTTTAATTTAAAATATTTATATATTTATAAGATTTCTATTTTACTCTTTTTACTTCTACATTACACTAAATGCATATACGTATACCAATTAAAGATTAAATGAAGAATAAGAATATAAATTACAAGTAATTAATGTTGTTTTGATCTTTATAGATGATATTTGAATAGAAAAAAAACAAACCTAATTGAGACATTTTTTTTACACTACAATTGAAGTATTCTTTTAGGAATACCCTTAGTCAAGTTTAGTTCTAGTTATAAGACAGTCATTATTTTCTTTTAGAAATAAATTTTCTACCGCAATTAGAGGTATTTCTGTAATATTTATTATTGTTTTAGACATGACTCAGGTTTGGCTATAACAGTCTAGAGTGTTTGGCGATATAATTGAAATTTGGACCATTCATATATGTTTTTTTGTACTATTTAAAAATTAAATAAATAAATAAAATCCTACATTGCATACTTTTATCATATTTCAAAATGTTTTTATACTAAAATCTTCCTAAAACTTACAAGTGGCTACTAAGAGGTTTAAAACTACTAGACTGGACTTCACAGGCTTTAATTTTTATTTTTTTTTACACAACCTTTATTTATTTGCCTTAATATTTTTTTCCTATCCTTATCTTCTTCTTTTTTTACTGATTTGTTAATGTTACTGTTAGGTTATTCCATTTCATAAAATTGTGGCATGTTTACTTCCCATGACTTTTTATTTGACCATTCACATCTTTCTCTGAAAATTCGAGATTATCTTTTTCGGTGGGATCATCTAATGTTTGTACTTACTTATATAATGTAAGATTCAACGTTTCTTAGAAATACATTTTAATGAAAAAAATAGAAAATCTAAAAATAGATTATAATTTTTCATTTTTATGTTGAATATAATTTTATTTCTCTAAAACTCTATTTTTTGTGAACTTTATAAGTTTAAAGAAAAATCAAGATATCGATGTGCTATTAAATTATATAAGGTAAAAAGAAGATGATTAAGTTTATCTGATGAGATTGTTTGTTAAAGAATTTCATTTTTTATCTTTTCTTTTCTTTTTTGGATGTTTGTAAAAGGAATCTCTTCTAGAGTAGATTACGCTCAAAACATCATAGTCTTGATGATAGTGTATGGATTATTAAAACATTTGAAACATGTAACTTCGTGTGAGTACTAAAGGGATTGCTAGAGTTAAAGAGTGGATTTGATGCTTCCAACCTCTTTAAACAAGTGTCTTGATGAAGATTTTATCATTGTTGTAATTCTTAAGAGTTAGAGATTGTGTGGATGAGTTAATAATATTTGATCTTGATAAATTATATTTTAAAATTAGTTTCAAAATATTTAAATTGACTTTAATGAAGGATAAGTGCTTTCATTTGATTAAAATCTCTTTTTAACCTGCCGAAATGGTCATGCTTTGTAAGAACACATGATTAAATACTTTATTTCAAGCAATTAAAATACAATTCAACCAATTGGAAAGGCTATTAGAGCCACAATACTTTCTGGTTCAATCAGTTAAAAGTATTTCATAACCTATTTAGAGCACATATATAAAAGATAATATATTTTTATTTAAATAATATAGATAGGTATTTTAGTAAATGTATTATAAATTCCACTATACCGAGCTGTGATGTGCACGACTGGAGTTGCACTTCTTGGTGAGTGCCACAGTTTTTTTGCTTTCAAAATAATGTATAAACAAAATTGAAGGTAACCTTTTAGAGGCACTACAGTGAAGAAATGAAATATTAGTTCAGTTGCTTAAATTGGAAAACGTAAAAGTAGGTGATGTGTATATATGGGTTCTACTTAAGCAATCCAAATGTGGTTCACTGCTGAAGTTGGTATGTACATGTGAAAAAAAATATTTTGACAAATCGTAAGAAAACTAAGATAAATTTAACTTTAGATAAAAAAAAATTCCTATAATCTCTTTTAGAAGTGTTTACAGACTTCATCATGACATCAATCCACCTAAGCATCAAAGTTAAACAATTGTATGTTTATTAATTTATTATTTGATTATGTTTTTATCAAATGTCAAAGAAAATCAGAATTAAAATATTGGTAAGGATTAAAAAGTAAGCTTTTATTTATGGTAAGTACCCTTTTATAAAAGATCAAATTTTGTTTTAAATATCGTCTATAGTAATCATGCATCTGAGTGTAGTCAATTATTTTTAAAGTAAATGAAATTATGTATACCATATTTGTTTTTCAGTTGGAATTATATATTACTTGAACTCAAAACTTGTTTCTTGATCAATTAAGTTCAACTAAATATAATCTTAACATTTGAAAATAATTCAAATATTTAAGATAATGTTGAATCTCTATCGGATTGAAAAAGTCTCCAAAATTCATGTTTATCCTTTTGGTTTTCGTCTCAATATGTTGACTAAACCACCTGTCCCAACAAAAAATTTGACGTGAGAAAAATTTCTTGCTCGGTTTTTGGGATACAAGATGATGATATTTGACTATGCAATTGACCTCTTTTTTTAGGACACATGCGGATTGAATTATCTATCAAGTAAAGTTTGATTCTAAGTTAGAATGTTCAACCTACAGTTCACATTATATGTGAAACGAATCACATCCCCTCCACAAGTGGAACTCAAGATTGATTGCTACCATCTAAGTATGTGAAACGAATTCCAAAATGCACTGACCTCAAGAAACTCAAGCATGGTTGTGCCTGGTGGATTTTGCAACGAGATGGGGAATTGCACATGGCAGAGTACAAGTTGATCAAAGATTTTTGCCCACAGAAACTGCAACTTATCCTTGTTTGTGAAGTGATAGGAGACAAGCATTTATAATGATAATATGGAGCTGGTGGTCAGGCATAGGCTTGGAAAACGATAAACCCCTCATCTCTTAAGACTAATTATAATTCTTCTCCTACTACACCTGCACGTACTTCAAACCATCATGCACTCTACTTAGGATACTCAAAAACAAGCCCTTTTGCTACACTTTTAGCTCTTCCAGTGCCAAATAGCTTGCTCACAATGGCCAATGCAAAATCTGTTACAGTGGCAAGCCCCTCACTAGTGATCAAATTTCCATCAATAACTACTTTGGCCCCATTTATTGCTTCGTCAGTAACCTTGTCTAAGGAGGGATGAGCTGTGGCCCTCTTGCCCTGCAACAGCAACAAATTTCTCATTTCAGTGACGATTTCCTCTAGAATTAGATCAGGAAAAAAGCACAATACTAACACTAGGGCAGTTAATACCTTAAGTAAACCTTGTTTATTTAGAATGGCAAGTGAAGAACAGATCGCCCCATATATTCTTCCAGTTGAATTTTGTTCTTTAAGAAGCTTCTTCAGAATTCTTGATTTGCTTAGTCTTTCAGCACCAGCAGTTCCTCCCTAAAAATTCATGAAAATCTCAGCAACAAAAAGCAATAGGTGGGACAAAAACAATCATCAGATTTTGCAGATGACAATCATAAACTAAATATACTGAGTCGAGAGCAACTGCAATGAAAAACCCTAAAAATTGAAGGAACCCTAAGAAAGATAATCATATAAAAACCCTAAAAATTGAAGGAATCCCAAAAAAGATAATCATAGAACACGATATAATTGTGACCATTCATTTTCACTCTTTGCTCTATGCACATTGTATGTGATTTTTGTTTGTTGGGGAGAGGGGGAGAGGCTGCTAGTGATTTATATGTTTGGAAAGTTTTAAAATAGGGATGGATTTAACTTTGAAATTTTGCCGTGCTTATTTTGGAAATCCACTAAAATTTAGTTGGATTTGAGTAACCTTTATTTAGTTTCAGTTGAGTGTTTAAATTGGTAGTTTCACCTTTACTTGTTTACCCACTCTACCTATTCTAGTTAAAGATAAATGAAAACAAAATGAACTCCATTCAATTTTAATGTGTTCCAAACACAAAATTAATTTATAAAGCAATTGAAATCCTATTTTCTACAATGCGTTATAAACACGAGAATCGATTTCCAAATCAAATCAAATTTGAATGATCCAAAACTCAATAATAAAGACTTCTAAGGTCTACTATGGCACCATGGAAAAATGCAGTAACTCGTTTATTTTCAGAATTTTATCTTACTGGAAGAATAATCAAATCATGTGCTGACTCCTGAGCGTCCCTAATTAATATATCAGCAACAATTTTCGTTCCTTGTGAAGCCAAAACTTCAAGAGATTTCTCAACTGAGGCAACTATGACATTAGCTTTGGCTCGCCTTAGAATATCTACCACAGTCACTACTTCAATCTCTTCAGAACCATGTGCAATTGGTATGAGGACCTGGGCATCATAATGTATAACTGTATGTGTAAGTCAAGACCTTTATTTCAGAAGGATGGACAGCTGAAGTCTTCCCAAATTATACACATGAAAGTTAGTAATGACTTACACTAGGGGTGTGATGGCCAACAGACCAGTCAACTTTATTGAACTCCTTCTTAGTTGCATTATCATCATCCGTTCTAATCAACTATTATAAATAAGAAAGAGTATTGGATCAGGCACAGAACTTAACTGATCAGACAACACATGAAACATCAGAAAGAACAATAAAAGATGTTAATTTTTATAAATGTGATAAAAAAAAATATTGGATCCAAATTTAAAAGCATAGATTTCAAGCACATTCGTCATTCTGTATTTTTTTTTTTTTTTCTCCTATTCTTTATAATTTAGTCATATTTTTAAACAATGTATGATTTCAGAGCACGTCCCCTCAATAAAAGGTTGGATATTTCATACGTGAAAGTAGATATCTACAAATGATCCAATAATGGGGGTGATACAATAGACCCAATAACAATTGTTCATACTAATAGACTTGGTGCAGTTACAAATTGAACCTGAAAAAAGGTTTGCCCCTGGTGTGTCATTACAATAAAGGCTTAATTTTAACATGAATAATTGGCAATACCGAACAACTGAATCCTACTTAATGCTTTCTTCAAGTGGTCACTAAATTTGCATTTCCTTTTATTTTTATTGCAGCGTATACTAATTCAATGTCAGGTACCATTACCTTTCAGCACGGTATTAGCCAGTAAAGAAAACAAAGAAACAACTGCATACAAGCACATAATACGATTACAAAAAGGAAGGGAAGCAATCTATTCCTTTCAGGCAAGAAAGATGCTAATAAAAACAGATTACCAACAATTCTGCAACCTCCCTAGCAACAGACTCCCCGAATAGCTGCTCGGCCAAGGACAAAGCAAACTGGTAAGTAGTTCCCGGCCCTGGGCTGGTTGTGAGTCCTCTGGAAACCTGAAGGTTTGATTTAACGGCCCAAAAGGTTGGAAGGCTGTCGAAGAATGCGGGGTGACAAGTTATCTTGCATGACAAACTAGAGGATATTAGCCTTATCCAAATACAAACAAAAAACAGCATAATGAAAATACAGCAAAAATTATAGCGTGTATACGCAATTCCAATGGTAATAAACAATTTATGTAAAAAACTTAATTAGAATGCACTAACAGTAAAATGCCATTTGATTATAGATTGGTATGCATAACAAGATTGTTCACTTTCTTTACTTTAAATTTCCACATGAATTTAATATGCATACATACATATACATACATATATATACATACACACACATAGTATGTACATATATTGTCGTTGTACAATTATTTTACACAAACATCCAACTAGTCTGATCGTTTTACCACATCATCCATCCTTTTCATTACTATGATGGGATGACAGGATATGTTCTAATTGGATGTATAAGCAAATATTTTGTGCTTAGAATGTATTAATATAGATTAAGCTCTTTCCACAGCAATCTTGATGGATACCACCACCCTATTAGGGCAACAACAATTTCATTTTTGGTTTCTAAGGTTATTCTTTTTCAGAGGTAATCCTATTCTAGATTTAGTCCGACAGACACTAAATGTGATTCATTTCCATATTGGCGCAACTTAACCTACAAAATCAGCTTGTAAACTAAGGTTTACTCATATATGTGTACTCTATTTTACCTATATCCTATGGAATCTCCAACCGTGGGGATTCAAATATTAGTTCCTCCTGATGTGGGAGACTAACCCTTCTGCTAGACTCAACCACCATTGGATAGCAACAGTAATTTAAAACCATGGCAATAAATATTGATTGTATTGAAATCCAAGTCAAGCAAAGCACCTTCTTTCTCTTCAAAAGGCCCCATGGCAAAAGGGTGACAGCGGGAGCAGCACAAATAGCTCCATAGAGCCTATTTTCCTCAGCTTGTTTGCTAGTGATTTTTCGCAGAGCTTCGCAATCCCGTAGTCTAGCAGAGCCAGGCATTCCTCCCTGTCACTCGCAGTTAATACTACCATCAACAACACAAGAACCAACCAACGCTAACACTAACAGCACTACCAATAGCGGTTTCGGTTAGAGAACTAACGGGTAAAGCAACGAGGTCAAAAATTTGATCTGAACACGTGGAAATGTCGGTGTCGGCGACTAATTTGGTGCCTCCGGCGGCTTCTACTTGGAGCAGCGGCTCCACGGAGGCGACGGTCACTTCAGCGCCGGCGCGTCGCAGGACGTGAATCATGATAACGGCTTCCATTTCTTCGGTGCCCAAACCGATGGGAACCAGAACCTTCTTCGGAGGGATTGCATCGGGTGCTGTTGCTGGGGGAGAGACAGAAAGTGTGGCTTTCGGAGTGAGTGTTCTCTGCCGCGGAGGCTTGACGGTGGCGAAGGGTGTGCGTGCGGCGACGGCGGAGGTGGTGACCGGAGAGACGGTGGCGGACGGTTGAGGCATTAGCAGCAACGACATGAGGATTGTGGACTCTTGCTGCAATGCAACTCACTCTCTGACACTCTGGTTTAGATTAGATTACGACCAAATTTCAATGCTTCTTCTAGTTTTGATTCTGTTGGTATCAATGTTTTTCTTTATTTTTAAATTTTATAAAAATTGAAAATACTTATTTTAGTATTTTATAAAATTTGTAAATTTTAATTTTAGTGGTTATAATTTTTTTTAATCTCCGTATTTATTTTAAGAAAGATGGATAATGTTTATTTTATAGTCTTAATATTTTTTTATATAATTTATATTCGCATTATATCATAACACAACTAATATGTATTACCTAAAAATATGTCTAATATATAAATATTACTATTTATTTAGTATTATATAGTATTACGGATTGCTAATTTGTTTCTAAAATAAATCAGAATAAAAATGTATTTAAATAGCACCACCACAAAATTATTCACTGTATATGGTAAAAACCTGCGAGAGGATCTCAACTATCAATATTATTTTCTGTTTAATCAGCTACTCGTCTGCAGGGTTTTGTTTTTCTGTATATTTAATAAATATATATAAATAAAAATTATTCAATTAATAAATTATTTATAATATAATAATATAAATATTATTAATATACTTTTTGTAATTTAATAAAATATGCCAAAAGTTTAAAATTATTAAAAATCACTTTTAATATATAAAAATATTTTAAGTTTATGAATATTAAAAAATATATAAAATACAATTAATAAAAATAATAATAAATATATTTCATAAATATTTAAAAAGTATGTATATAAAATGAATAAAAATATTTAAAATATTAAAGCTTATAATTAATAATTATTACTATTTGATTTAAACATATTAGTATTATTAAAGATATTATCAAATAAAATTAATAATAATAATAATAATAATTCATATTATTTAAACATTATGTTAAAATTAATAATAAAATTGTTAATTTTATCTAATTTTATATTAATTATTAAAAAATTACTAGTTTAACAATTTATATAGACTATTAAATTTATTAGTAATAATCTATTTTTAAAATTTATAATTGAATTTAATTATAATTTATGCTAATATGCTTTTAAAATTAATTGATTTTATTATTATTATTATTATTATTATTATTATTATTATTATTATTATTATTATTATTATTATTATGGTATATATTTGATTACTTTATAAATCTTTCAATGATATGAAAATAATATTATAGATATAAAATTTAGATAAAAAAGAAAGTTTATGAAGTATATTGAGTAATAAAATTAATTTCAAAGAGATATTTATCAAATTTTTTATTAGTTAAAATAAATTTTAAATTTGAGTATATAAATATTATATTATATTTTAATCTCTTCATAATAATATCTAATATCAAATGAAGATGATGTCTATTATGTGTTGAGTTTCTTCTCAGTGGTTGTTCTTTGGGGTGTTTGTTCTTCGACTATGTCTTGATGTTGGACAGTGGCACGAAAAACATTATTGCATACTCATAATTTGGCATATTCCATTCCGGGTAGTGATATTTTGACACCACTATTCATCTTTAACACCATTTAACACTAATATATATTATTATTTTATTCATATATAATATTTTATTAACAAAATATAGTGTCAAATAGAAGTATAATATGAATAATGGTGTCAAACTAATTTTTTCCATTCTATAATTTGGAAATGCAACACTAGAACTTCGGCTTTTTCAATCTAAAATTAAAAATCCACTTAGTAAAGGAATTGCTTGTAAGCATGGGTCGATGTTCTAACATTTGTTGCAAAATAATTTTGACATCAAATCATTCAAACTTAACAAAAATGAATCTCGTATGTAACTCATAGTTGATTGTGGTGGAAGTGACTTGTACTCAAGAGTTTTGTCTTCAAAAATCGGATAAAACTAAGTGGAGAACGTGTTTATTTCATTTGCATAGGTCATTGGTTCCTTGCACCTTGAAGTAGTTGTGGCAAATACAAGAAATAAATAGAATTGACTATGTACCATTCCATGTATTTTGGTATGTGGAACAACTATCCTCCTTGTATCATATTATCGATCAATGTTAATTTATGTTTGTTATTCTACACATTGATCCATTGTGCATGTTTTGTGACCCAATTCTCTTTCTTATGTCAATTTTATGTAGTTTGTCCAAATTGATGAGTAAGGAAGGAATTTCTTGTAACAGATCAAAGTGTAATTTTAACATGTTAGATTGTTGTCATTCAACCATTGCAAAACAAATGATCACAGTGCACGATATCCACAATTATGCTTCCCTTTAAGCTTTAGTCGGTATTAACATCTCCAAGTCATGATATGGAGCCTATATAAAAATTGTAATAAAGTGACTCTTGTTATGAACATTATAATTGAATATAATATTAAAAAAGAAGTATAAAAAAATCTGAGATTGTTTTTTGTACCTAATCTCCTTGAATGTGATTTATTCTAGCTTTATACCCATCTAAGTATTGTGAGGTACATCCCCAAAAGTTTAGTAGTGTGTCACCACTCCATTTCTACACAAATGGGTAAATTGGTTCAAGGTTGGAAATAGGTGTGATGTAAGACATGCTATTAGAGCAAGAGTCTGACACCTTGTGATTTTGATTAAGTGATTAAACTAACAAAACATAAATAAATGAAGTTACATTTGAGAGACATAAAGGAAAAGAGCAGATAATGCAAATGTGAGTGTTTTGTCTAATAAACAATAAGAACACTCATTCTGCTCCATCGTATGGATGATTGATAATGATCAGACGATTAGTACAATCAAGACTCTAAGGTGACATGTACTCAAAGAATATTCTTGAAGTTTAAGTATATAATGTAAATAATCTCTTCACCATTTGTCGTCAAATAGATATGCGCCAAATAGAAGCTTCATTCAAATATCTCTTGAGATTCGAGCTAAGCTGCAATGTCCACCAACCATCCTAACACGAGCAACATTCAACTATGACTCAACTGCTTGTCCCGTATGATGTGTATTTTTACCATTGTTTAATGTAAAATGTTTTACTATTGAAAAAGATGAGTACTGTCAATTATCAAGAAGGTTATGTAAAGAAGAAGAGAGCAATTAGTGTTGTATGGAGAGCATTTAATGCTTTTCAACATTCAAGCTTGTTAGACAATAAAGGAAGAAGGAGAAGCATCTAAATGACTTTGAAGTTACTCAATGACTAGATAAAATAATGGAACAACTACTTTCTTAGAACCTATATGAACCTATATGAAGGCATGCTTCCAAGAGAAGAAAAAGAAAGAATAATCATCATTTTACAAGTATTGAAATTTTGCTTAATTTTCTCTCTCATAAAAGCTTTGAAGAATACTTGATGGAAGCATTCAATCAAGAAGTAGAAATAGAAAAATTCTTAATATGGAAGTTTCCAAAAGTATAATTATTTAATTTTTATTTATGGTTTTTAATTTAAACAAGAAATGTAAAAATAAGTTTTTAAAATTTAATTAAATGATATTAAAAATAACTATATATTTATAAAGTTAATATAAATTTTTAGTTAATTAAAATCAACTAATGTAATGTGATGATTATATATATAGAATATTTCTAGTAGATTATTTTAAAATAAATTATTAAATTTATTAATATATGGTATTTATAATATGTATTATAAAAATAATATTTTAATTTTTTCATTTTATCATTAAATAAATATTATTGTATTATTATATTTAATATAATTTTTAGAATTTTATAATAAAATATATTAAAACTTTATTTGAAATTATAAGAAGAATTAATTAAAATATTATTATTATACCTTTAAGTTGCCTAAAATAATTATTTAACATTCAACATATTTATATAAATGACTAATTAAATTAAATAAAAAGGAAGAAATAGATTGAAAGAATATAAACATAATTAATAAATTCAAAGGAAACACTTAAACTTGAAAACATGATTGAGTTATATTTGTGAAGTTTTATGTTAAATAGATTGCAAGTTTTTCACTATACTATATCGGATGAGTTATCAGTAAATTAACTTTAAACTTGAATTTTAGGAAGATCTTTTTTATAAATCTCTCATTTCAAAAGTTAATTACAAATTAACTAATAACATGAAATATAAAAGGGACAAAAGGTTAGAAATATACCCACTAGATAACTTTATATTGTTTTGTCTAACAAATTCATTTCAAAATTCTTGATTAACATGATTAAACTTTATATTGTTTTGTCTAATAAACTCATTTCAAATTCTTGATTAATATGATTAAGTTTCACTATTGCAAACTATTATTTGGACCAAACCATTTATAACAAATATTTTTTTTGTACCCAACCACTTTTAGTTAAACATGAGAATATTTTAGACCCAAATAATGTATTATCTAAAACACAAACACTCCAAACTAAATAGAGTATTGTTTGGTAACACAACCACTTTTGACTAAACAGGAGTATTATTTAGAACATAAATTACTCTTGACTAAGATCTAGTATTTTTTTTAACACAATCACTTTTGACTAAACCACTTTGTTAAACAAAGGGTGTGATTTACAAAATCACAGGTTCTTAATAAAATAGGATAACTTCCTAACATGAATACAATATGATAAATACTTTTTTTAGGACATTGTGAACACATTTAGTGTTCTTGCTCATACACAGTGTACTATAGGATCAACCAACCGACCAATCCAAGTATTTGAACCAACCGACCAATCCAAGTATTTGCACTTTGAAGTGTATAAGATTCGTTGGCCGACTGAGATTGATCTTCATAGACTGACCGAGATCCTTACATCTCGGCATCTCGGTCGGCACCAGAAACCTTCTTAATGACATGTCACTGACAACAAACACGTGACGATTGCCACCTAGAGCATGCAAAAGAATATATGGGGGACCCGAAGTTAGGCCTCTAGCCCACTCACCAAAGACCCATTTATAAGTCTATAAATAAGAAGATAATTCAAAGCATAAGGTACTATTACTATAATCCTAAACACTCTATAATACTCGGACTGTTGACTAACTTGAGCATCAGAGTACTTGCAAGGACCCCTCCCGGGACCGAGAACTGAATCAAGAGCAGAATAAAGCAACATCTTGAACTTGGAAGAATTTAGAACCGATTGAAGACTCATTGATCATTTAGGCTAGCCATTCGTGCAGTAACCAACTGTGGAGTGTATAAACCAGTTCAACTTTTATCCAAATCTTAAAACACTCACGGAACCAACCGTGGAGTGTATAAATCAATTCAACTTTTATCTAAAAGCTTAAAACACTCAAGGAACTGACTATGGAATGTATAAATGAGTTCATCTCTCAAAGTTGAAAACACTCATGGAACTGACCGTGAAATGTATAAACCGATTCATTTTTCAATCAAAAACCGAAAACACTCATATAAACAGACCGCGAAGAGTATAATAAAACAAGTTTAGCCGAAGGGCGACCGTTCCTACAAAGTATAAATGTGTTGAATTAACTTGCAAAACTTCTAAGTTGGCAAAATTAGCACATTATAGGGCCAACCAATCACGCATTCTATTAAATGTTATAAGTTAACTCTCAGAAGTCAGACACGGCACATCAATCCACAAATATATAAAAAAAACAAAAGCAATGTAATAGCAAAGGCAAGAGCTCGGGTTAAACAAGAAATTCACTATCCATTAAAGGTAATGTTCATGATTACACAAAATAGACTAACCTAAAGGCCATCAAAATGTCTTAAAAGCTAACAAAAAATGAGAGCAAATCCTAGAAAGGCCACCAAGTCAGATAGGGTAACAATATATGCTTTTGGCATGGATAACCCCTCCTCAGCCATCTCCTCTTCCTCTTCCTTATCTAGAATGTCATCCATCAAAATGTCATTGATCACTATGAGCTCGCCTTTATAGAAATTTGAACGGTTAGAGTGGCCCCGAGAGGACTTATGTTCTTTCTTTTTCTTATAATGCGTTTCAAAGCTCGTCGCTGAGGGTTGAAGTGGTACAGAAGGTGGTCAGAAGGGCGAAGGAACTGCAATAGTGACCGGTTCGACCTATTCAAGAATCATTTCAGCAACCACATTCTTGCCCTTCTCGATTGCGCTGGGCTGCCTTTCCTTCAATAAGTTTTTGATAATCTTGTTGCTCTTGGGATTCATTGCAGTGAGAATATCTACAAAAAAAAATTAAGAGTTAGCAAGCGATCATGAAAAACTCATAGAATAAACGAAAGAACATACTGAGAACACCGTTGCTCAGATCTTCGCACCAAAAGGTTCCGAGGAGTCCTCGAGTGGAAATGCGCCGAGGAAGTTTGTCTAAAACTGAGAGGGTCGCCAAGTCCTCGTCCACATGGTCGATCTCGGGCAAACTTGTTACCAAGTAGGGGACTTAGTCTAGTACAGTAGGAACTTGAACACCTTGCTATCATATACATACAAACGACCTCCCCCCTCAAACAAAAATTTGAAAAACCCATCTTTAAAATTCTTATAAGATGAAGTGTAGGGGTCAAGCAGATGGTTCCTAAACTAACTAATCAAAGATAACCAACTAACCTTTTTTTCCCGACCGGGTACAATAATGGTGAAGAAAGATGGGAGGAGTGGCCTTCAACCCCAAGGTCGAGCACAGAATCTCAAATACTCTAAGATAGGTCCAATTATTAAGGTGAAGCTAAGAGGGTGCTACGTTCAAGGTACTCAACACACTCATGCAGAACTCGTCTAGAGGAAGCCAAACACAGAAATCTCTTATTACGTGATAATACATATAGAAAAATTCAACAAGTGACGTCCCCCAACCGTGATATACTAGGTTGGACGAAGAACATCGATGTGAAGAAAAAGCATGATCCAAAAATGAGGAATCTAAAATACCTACAACATCTACAAATAGCTTAAGGGAGGAGAACGTCCTAAACCTAGAAAATGCCTTTTTAACCTTGATGTCGACCCAATCATCTTCAGGAGGGGTAACTTTGTTAACATCCACACATTATCTCTTGCAGTTGGGCTATACTTCCCTTTATTTCCTACGGTTGATAACTCAACCCCGACACTTCCCTCGTTCCTAACTGACATGGTTGGGCCGGTTAGACTCAGTGTTGTTCAAAGAGCCGCCAACTGAGCTAATCTCTCGTTCCTCCAAACCACACACTTGGTTAGAGCAATAAATCCACCCGAAGACTCGTAAGAAGAGTAAGTGTTGAGAGAAAAGGAAGTCATTTATTTACCTTGAAAAGAACGAATAGAGAGCTCAGACCGAATGCTCGACAGACCGACAATAGTAGCATAGCAACAGTGATGCAAAAATGGGGCTACTGCGTTGGCTATTTATAGTGGGGTAGGGAGCAATTGTGACGATGCGATCCAAGTCATACGATCAACGGTCTCAAATAATTGACCTTTCATATTCTGGCATAAAAAACGAGGAGGCACGAAAACGAAATGCCTCTAAAAACGTTGACCCTCGCGATAATTAAAGCGGTTCGAATGACCAATCATATGGACGGCTTGAAGCTTGATGACCCACACAAGACACTTCCTGTCAAATCCTTCTCGGATGATTTAAACACCCTTAAAGACTTGAGAGGCCTATGTATTATAAGGCCAACCGACCAACCAATACAATCTATATTTGCACTTTGAAGTGTATAAGGTTCGTCGACCGACCGAGATGGATCTTTATAGATCGACCAAGATCCCTACATCTCGACCGACACTAGAAACCTTCCTTACGACATGTCATTAACAGCACATACGTGACAGTTATCACCCAGAGCATGCAAAAGAAAATATATGAGGGCCCTTAATAAGTTGGGCCTTTGGCCCACTCACCAAAGACTCATTTAAAAGCCTATAAATAGGAAGATAATTTCAAGAATAAGGTACTATTACTCTAATCCTAAACATTCTATAATACTCAGACTGTTGACTGACTTAAGCGTTGGAGTACTTACAAGAATCTCTCCTGGGGCCGAGAATTGAATAAAGAGTATAAGAAAGCAACATTTAAAATTTGGAAAAGCTTGGAATTGATAGAATACTCGTTGATCATCTAAGGTAACCGATCATGTAGTAACACATAAGAATAAAGATTGCTTGATATCTTTAACGTTTTTGTTGTGATTGTTGTCCTCTTAACCTTTTTTAATAAGAAAAAAAAATTCATTACAAAACGTCCATGTAAAATAATTTAAAACAAAAAGTCCATGTAAAATAATTTTAGACACGTTTTTTGAAAAAATATTGGTGTTGATACTTCAAAGATAAAATCCTCTTTAAAATATTGAAGAAACAAACATTTCATCACAGTTAAACTTTAATATATTCAATATGTATTATAGATACTTAATACTAAATATCAAAATCGAGTATCTAAAGTTTTTCCTTAACACACACGATTATATAAATACAAGTCGGTTTACATCTATCAATATAAAGGAAGTACTTGCTCTATAGACATGTTTACACTTTAATTTAAACATTTAATCAAAACAAATATAGGATCCGTTCAGTTTGATTCTCTTCTAAAAATAATTATAATGTAATATAATTTTTCTTTATTTTTCTAATTTATTACTTTTTATATGCATCATTATATTATATTAAAAGTTCAATTCCACAACATTCATTACTATTTCTTTATATTTAATAGTTTAATTCTATTATTTAAATTAATTTTAATTTTATTCATGATATCTATGCCAATGAGTAAAAAATAGTAATTTTATTATTTTATTAATAATTTTTAAAATATAACAAAATAATAAAAATAAAAACCATGAACGAGAAGCCCATCTCTGAAAAGGAAAACATAAAGAATCAATCTTTTATACTTGAAAAATTGATCATTAGTAAATAAATTGAGGATGCCATTTGGGTGTTTTTTTAAATTCTGGTTTATTTTGAAAAAAAAAAAAAAATGTTGTTCTTACAGTGGAAGGACGTGGCATGATTATCCAACGGCGACATGAAAGTGTGCTATGTAAGCATTTATAATATATAGTTGCAGTAAGAGAGTTGATAAACACAACAATACAAGTGTAGCCACACACAGAGAGAGAGAGAGAGAGATAGGAGTTGCATTATTGATTTGCAGAAGATAAGGGATGTTTGGGTTAATCGGAAGAAAGGCCAATTTGTTGGGAGGATCGGGAAGAAGGTGGTTGAACTTGGCAGCAGCAACAGCAACTGCAACAACCACTTCTAATGGTGGGGCCATGGAGGAGTTGCTTGCGCAACTCCAATCCAATGTCCAGAAGGTTCTGGCTGGTGGAGGAGCCGAGGCTGTGAAGAGGAACAGGAGCAGGAACAAATTTCTTCCCCGCGAAAGAATCGATCGCCTTCTTGATCCTGGCTCTTCCTTCCTCGAGCTTTCGCAGGTTTTTTTTTTGGGGGTTGGTACTTGAGGAATGTTATGTTGGTAATTCGTATATTAAATTATGATTATCTGTTAATTAACTTTTAATAAAACTACCTTTTAGTGTCTATACTTTTAATTAAACGAGTCCTTTATTCTTTCTATCCATGAATTTGGTTTTAAACTTCACTTTAAAGAACATGGAATCTGTTCCCTTCTCCAAGAATTTATCAAATTTTTTTAGGTTATAAGAGATTTATTTAAAATTTGGGATCATATTCATCACCGTCTTGTAGTCTCTTGAATATGACTAATTTTATTTTAATTCTTTATATAATCATTTTTTATTTCGTATAATATTTTTAAATACTTTTATCATTACTTAATTATAATTATATAAATCTAAATATTAAATTTTTTAACGTTGATAGTATGGTTGGTATTACCTCTAAAAATGAATTTTTGTATCCAAAAGATTAGTTTCTAACTACTGGGAGATAAAAAAAAAAAAAAAAAAAAAATTTTTTTTTT
>Ga0209489_101827_pt1 | contig 43815 bp, 16 predicted proteins | sample SiratrowhiteBW_FD_187527 | JGI IMG/M metagenome (GOLD analysis project Ga0209489, IMG submission 187527) | Root nodule microbial communities of legume samples collected from California, USA - Siratro white BW (SPAdes) (version 2) | ecosystem: Host-associated > Plants > Roots > Nodule | place... | reverse complement strand
TGATTATTTAATCAAATTTTATTTTTTGTTGTTAAAAAAATGTGTTTTGTCAACTAGAAAATCAATCAAAAAATTCATCTTTAAATTTTTGTTCTTCTCTTATTTTCAAAAAAAAAAAAAAAAAAAAAAAAAAAAAAAAAAGGAAAAGAAAGAGAAAGAAAAGATTAAAAAAAATTAGTTTGTTGACATTATCTCTTACTTTGAAAAAAAACATGATTTGAATTATTATATTGACTAAAAAATAAATAAGATAATAAAATAAAAATACAAAAAAGGTTTTGTCTTGATTTCATTTTGTTGAAAAGATAAAAAAGAGAAGAGAAGGAAGCTTCTAATAAATAAGTGAGTTTTTATTATATATAGACTTTTGCTTTTTCTGTATCCATTTTCCAAAGAAGATTGAGAGAATGAAAATATAAAAGAAAAAAAAAAAGGGACGTTGCATGACTAAAAAAAAGAGGTTGGGCCTACGGTGACATGAGGGAACAATTGTCATTTTGTTCCACTACCTTGCTACGAAGGGACAAAAAGCAAAAATGGTTGTGTCTCCCTGCAAACAAAAGCTGTTTGGTTCCCACTGCAGCAAAGATGGCCTCTGCAGCAAAGATTGGGAGAGGATATTCTGTTTTGTCGGACACTCACTACGGGACATCGAGATACTTGGTTTTCCATTTATCAGAGGGGGAGGTGATCTTGGAGGGGACACTAGTTTTTTACGTTCCTTATTTTCAGAGAATCAAGAGAAAGAAACACAAGAGGAAAAGAGAAAGCATAGAAGCGTAGATTGAAAAAAAACATTAACGCAGAACACTGGAATCACAACAAAGGAAAATACACCTAAAGGAAGAAGGAACAGGTATAACTGAAAAATCTGATCCATTTGATGAAGAGCATGCTTGTTTGAGTCTAATGCCATGTTCTGCTATGTAAATGTCATGTTCTGTTGTGTAAATATCTCTGCTATATCATTTTGATTTTGGGAAACATTATTTGCTTTATGCTTTGCACATTCACGTCTTCATCACGAAACCTCCCTTGCACACACTCACAGCCCTCCCTTACACCTATCCTCATGTGTATACCCCCATCTTCAACGCAACACCTATGACAGTCTCCAATTGACGCCGCCAAACTCTCTCCTTGCCTCGCAACATAGCCACCAAGAACCAAAACCCTTTGCCAAGAACCAAAACCCTTTGCCAGTACCAATGCCCTCGCGCCCTCTCCTATTTATCACCCTACCACAACCACTACCATGAGCCCCTTCATATCCCTCTCCAGTGTTTCCACCATAACCACCTCCAGCATTTCCACCATAGCCAAAACCAGTAGAGCTTTCATGATCGCCTACTCCACCAGCTTCACCAAAATTACCACTGAAGCTGCCACCAGTATCACTAGCTCCAAAACCGTCAACAGCAGGATAGTTATTGCCAGATCCATTGTCCCTGAAATTGCCACCTAATCCGTAGCCACCTGCATCGAAGCCCCCACTACACGTTTTCGTCAACCACCATGCATTCCACCTCTCTTCACCATTCCTTCCACCCCAACCTCCTTCTTCCTTCCCTACGCTACCAGGAAGCCACCATGCCCTCCTCATTCCTCTGCCGCCACCGAAACACACCTTCGACATCCTCATCTACGGCTACTGACACCATAACAAGCTTGACCACGTCCTTGCCCTTATTCATCGAATGCCCGAATTCGGTTGTTCCCTTGATAACGTCACCTACAACACCATTTTAGACGCCCTGTGCAAGAAAGGTTGAAGTGGTTGAAGGAGGCTGCTGGGGTTATTGACTTGATGACTAAATATGGTTGATGTCGGATGTTGTTACTTATAATACTTTGATTGATGGGTCTTTTAAGTGGTGTGGCAGCATGGAGGGGTTTAGTTTGATTGAGGAGATGAAGACAAGGGGAGTTGAGATGAATGTGGCGACTCACAATACTATGATTAGTGGTTATTGTAAAGCAGGAAGTTGAGAGAGGCGTTTAAGATGACGGATGAGATAGCAAGAGAACTTCTGAAGAATGAACACGTGAAACTGACGGTGAAACAAGCAAATAAGAAAGGTTGGAATTCCCTTCATTATGCAGTGAAAAAGGGGTACAAAGTTTTGACGGAGTTGTTGCTTGAACCAAATATGTACATTGCATACATGCAAGATAAGCAGAGTATGATGGCGCTTCACGTCGCTACTGCTGATAGCAGTTGGCAAATTATGGAAACTATTATAAAGCGTTGTCCAGATTGTTCGGAGCTAGTGGATAAACTGAATGAACTCCTGGAGAAGAATTTGGTCCCTGCCCTAGCCATGACGTCAAACATCCTCATGTCCTCCCATCACTGAACCAACACCTTTCACAGCACTCTTCGGCGCCTCCCATCACGCCTCACGTTGACGACATCTCCCCTCCTATCCGCAAACACCACAAAGAACCAAATTGTAAACCAACATTACTACCACACAGCCACCAAAAATCGAGACCCTGCTAACCATCCGAAACTGCCCTCACCACCAACCTTTCCTCCTCAACCTCTAAAACCCCTAACCCATTAAAGAAACAACCATGCAAGTGCCTTTAGCCTCTTGCCTACGCTGTCATGTCTCCCTTATTACCTCCAAACCACTGTGCAGTCATCATACCTTCCACACAAACCTTTCACCACCTTTGTTGTGCCACACTCCATCATCAAACCTCCATAAACACACAACACCTCCAGTTTCACGTTCCTATACCACAAAACCACTAGGTTACGTCACCATGCAAGCACTAGCTTCCACCCCAACCCTGTGCCTCCTTGTCTCGCCAGGTAACCACCAAGAGCCAAAGACCCACGAGCAAACCCTAATCCCCTATGTTCGCCTCCACAATCGTCAACATCCTCCATTGTCGCCTTTGCCTACCTCCAGTAACTCCGTCTTCCAGGCAAACCACTCGACGACGCGTCAATGGCATTTCTCTTGCCATACTCATCAACCCCGAACCTCTTTAGTGAACCCTCATACCTTATCATCGTCATATCCATGCTGTTACCTCCATTGCTAATCCCCACCGTCCTCACGGGTCGTCGTCGCCGTCGTCGGTGACGCCACCGTCGCCTCCAGTCGCCGCCTAAACCAGCCACACCCTCCCCTGCCCCGAAAGGGAGCCCCCATAGACCCCCAAGGCGCCAAGCGTGCGCCACCAACCCTAATGGGCTTCTGTTGAGTTGGATCTGCTTCCTGCACCCCTACGTTTTCGAGCATGCACCTACAACTATCCTCAATCCCTAAAATGTCCTTGATACTAGTTGGTTTGGGTTTACTTCCTGCACCTCCATTAGTTAAGATTTGCACCTACATATGCCCAAATTCCAAAAATGCCCCTGGCCTGGTTTTTGTTAATCTTTTTCAATAAAAAATAATAATGTTTTGAAAAAAAAAAGTTTAATTTTAGGCAATGTCTTTTCTTAAAAAAAAAAAGGGAGCCTTTTTCTCACGTAAAGAATGACATTTTGAATAAAAACCTTCGATTAATCCCTTAATTGACCGCTCGCGTCATATGGGAATTAATTCGAAAAATTTTAATTTCATTTGGAATATCAAAGGGCCATACGTGCCAAGCGATATCCGAAATGAAGTTTAATTTCCAAAAACACTAATTCCTCTAAAATAAAAAATATATTAAAGAATCTTCAAAACTAAAATCCTACAACCGACAAACAGTTTTCTACCAATAGATCTACGTAATCCTGAATCTCCATCTTTCATGGAGATACGTAGGACTGAGGTTAAATCCTGATTCTCCATCTTTGTTTGATTTTATTTTTCGTGAAAAATAAATATTCTGAAAATTACGCTAATTTCATTTTATCCAATTAAAGGTACCGTCTTAGGACGGGCGCCGTGGGGGCTAATACCTTCCCCACGCGTAACCGACTCCCGGATTCGCAATTTGATTTTCGTAGACTACCCTTATCTTTGTTTTTTTTTTGTTTTCCATAGTTTTTCATGAAAATTATGGTGGCGACTCCCTTCTTTCAAAATTAAAATTAATTATTTTTCAGATCGCCGTCCCGTCGTGACCCTGGTTGCGACACACGAAAGAGAGTATTACTATTCAATCCCAAGGCCTTTATTACTATTGATTTTATCACTTTTATTATTAATTGCTTTATTATTACGTTCTTTAAATTTCACAAACAAAATCATTATTATTACTTGTTCTTGTTCACCATACATTGATACATATTCAGTTTTCAATCAAATTCCATTCCCTGTGGATACAATACTCTTCTTACTTACTATATTACTTTAGGACTCAGTACACTTGCTGAAAATCTGTTATCAAGTTTTTGGCGCCGTTACCGGGGAACGGTGAATAATTGAAAAATTGAATCTTGTATTGATTGTGTCGTGAATTTCTAATCTTTTGTGAGCGTTGAACTTTTGCCAGACAGTGGTTTATGTGTTTGAGAAATCAGTCAAAGGAAGAAGAATTTCTTTTTGATCTAGAATCAACAAGATGCTGAGACAGCTTAAGCTAAAGAATAAGCACGAGCTAAAGAATCGAGCAGAGGAGCAGAGTTGTGGTGAAATTATGGCGGAAGAAGTGAATGGTCGTAATGATCCACCACCAAGGAGGGTTCTGGGAGACTATGCACTACAGCAGGGACCCAACACTTCTCAAGCATTGTTGTTCCTAACACAGCTCGAGCAATAATAATGAAGCCAACATATTTGACTCTCATAAGCAATACGCAGTTCATGGGATTAGATCATGAGGATCCCTACACTCATTTATCCACATTCTATGAACTGACGGCTACCATGGGATTCGAGGAGCGGGACAAGGAGGTTGCATATATGAAGTTGTTCCCATTCTCATTGGCAGGAAAAGTGAAGGATTGGTTGAATTCTAATCCCAATCAGAGTCTGAGGAGATGGAGCGAGGTTGAGGAGAAGTTTCTACAGAAATTTTTCCCTTTATCTCGGCTTATCAAAGCCAAATTAGATATTTCAAATTTCCGTCAGGGGGTAGACGAAGCTTTTTGCACAACATGGGATAGGTTCAAGACCATGTTGAGGAGGTGTCCAAATCATGGATTTGAGGAGATTGCTCAGCTCAATGTCTTCCATTATGGGTTGAGACCAAAGACTAAGATGATTTTAGATGCTGCAGCAGGAGGAACGATGATGGCATTGGACGTGGAACAGGCAAAACGGATCATTGATGCATTGGCCTGTACGGATTACCAGGCACAGTATGATAGGAAAAGTGTGCAGAAGAAGGGTGTATTTGAATTAAATACCACTAATGCAATTTTGGCACATAATAAAATTTTAACACAGTAGATGGAAGCCTTGACACAGCAAATGGCCAAATTGCCACAACAGTTGCAGGCTGTTCAAGTTGCACAACCAGTGACATACCATAATCCACCTCTATGTTATGAATTCTATAGAGGCAATCACTTAAATGGTAACTGTCTTCAACAAAATGTAGGAGGAGAAGAAGTATAGTACATGGGAGTTCCAGGAAGGCAAGCTGGTCAGCAAATGAATTACCTGAATAATCCACCTACAGGCTGGAAGAACAATATAAATCAAAATTGGGGTTGAAAACAAGATGCTGGAGATGTAGGAAGATAGCCTATGTACCAACAACAGTCGCAATAACAGTATCCTTCGCTACAAGACCGCACGAGCAAGCTGGAAGATACTCTTGAGAAGTTTATGCAGGCCACTTTGACACATCAAAAGAATCAAGACGCATCTATGAGGAACTTGGAGACTCAAGTGGGGCAATTGGCTAAGCAGGTGGCAGATCAACAGGGAGGACAATTCTTTGCCAATACTCAAACCAATCCAAAAGAACAGTGCAAAGTCATCACCATTCGGTGTGGAAAGAAGGTTGGTTCTGATGTGAATGAGGAAGCTGATGAGAATATAGACGAGCAAAGAAGAAAAACAGTTGAAGCGGAGAATGTAGTTGAAGCTAGTGAAGACATATCAGTAGCTACACTAACAAATGCGACAGTAGAGACAAGTTCAGACACTGAATCCAGCAAAGCAGAAGAAACACCAGGGGATGACAGTGGGAAGAAACAACCTACTGAAGGGCAGAATTGGAGGATGATTAAAGAGAGTATTCCTATTAAGAATGTGCCTTATCCTCATGCACCCTTTAGAAGAGAAGTTGAGAGGCAATTCATCATATTCACTCAAATTTTGAAGAATTTGTAGATTAATATTCCTCTTACTGAGGCATTACAGCAGATGTCTACATATGCTCAGTTCATGAAGGAACTGCTCACCAAGAAGAGGAAATTTTAAGTGAAGGAAACAGTGGAGTTAGAGGCAGGTTGTAGTGCAATTATTCAGAAGGCCATTCCACAGAAATGTTGTGACCCTGGGAGTTTTACATTACCAATCACTGTTGGAAATCTCTATGTTGGGAAGGCAATGCTTGATTTAGGTGCTAGCATCAACTTGCTTCCCCTATCTATGCTAAGAAGGATTGGAGAGGTAGAGGTCAGGCCTACACGCATGAATTTGCAATTAGCAGACCGATCTATCAAGCGCCCATATGGTATTGTTGAAGATTTGTTGGTTAAAGTGGACAAATTCCTTTTTCCAGTAGATTTCGTCATGATGGATATTGAGGAGGATGTAGATGTTCCTATAATTTTGGAGAGACCTTTCATGAAGACAGCGAAGGTGATTATAGATGTTGATAAGGGAAAGTTGAAGGTGTGTGTTGAGAATGAGGAAGTGAGCTTCAACGTGTTTGAGACTATGAAGCATTCTAAAGAAACAAAGAGTTGTTTTAGAATTGATGTGATAGAGGAGGAATGTGGCAAGAGGATGACGAATTTGAACAGTCCTGACGTATTACTGCAGCTTATTACCAAACCAGCAGAGGAGTTGGTTGAATTGGGTGATATAAAGGCTTTAGCTCTAGCTAATGTGTTAGACCAGGCTAAGGAAGTTATGTAGAAGGCAGGAAGCAGAGAAGAACTGGAGGCTGAAAAATCTGTGACAAAGGAGAAATTAGAACTGAAAGTGCTACCACCTCATCTCAAATACAGTTTTCTTGAGGGAGATGTTAAGAAATCGATAATTCCTAGCAGTTCTTTAACTGCTGAAGAGGAGGGAAGACTGATTGAGGTGCTGAAACTCAATCAAGGAGCGATTGGATGACAATTGTCAGATTTAAAACATTATAAAGGGGGTGAGGTTGAGAAACTAATCTCAGTGATCATGTCTAAAGATTGAAATTCAGGCGTCAAGCTATATGACGTTAAATGAGCGCTTGCTGGAAGGCAATCCAGTGTTTAGATTTACGTTGATGGTAATTTATTTATTTTTATTTTAGTCTATGTTAGGTTAGAATTTGAATTTTTAATGTAGGGTCTGTTAATTGAGAATTCTGTGTGCATGACAGTAGCGTAGTCTTAAATTCGAGCTTGAGCTAACAGGTACAGAAAATTACAAAGACAGCATGACATTAGGACGAGTAACATTAGCAAGGATTGGCAGGATATGAGCGAAACAGTTATGTGAGGGAGTGATACACAGAGTGTGAATTTTGAGTGTACATTTTCTTGATATTGATTGTTGCTTTAATTTGTTAGTTAGAATTAACTTTGTATTGATGAGGATGATGAAGGCATTTTGTTGGATTGAGTGTAATTATTAGCTAGAGCCAAATAACTGATTGGTGAGATGAGATGAATCCATTTGTAAGCCAGTTTTAGCCTATGTTGTTATTGGAACCTTGAGCCATATATCTATGAAAACCATCTTGGGTATGAGTAGCTAGGAAATCATGATACAACTTGAAGAGGAGTGGAAATCAGAGTTCAACTATCATAAAGGAGAAGTGTGAGAGCAAAAGGAGGTTGTTGTGTCTATGTGCCCATTTATGTTTCGAAAAAAAAAACAAGAGGAGAAAAGGTGCACAGAAAAAAAAAGAGAGATGAGTTACGAGAGCTACGTTTATAGCTTGAGCAAGGAAAATTGGATAATACAGGAAGCCAAGAGCTAATTCAGAGTAAGAATTCACAGTCAAAAGAAAAGTTTACAAAATTGATTCGGGTTGTATCTATGATTTACGAAACTACTTGTGCATTTTGTGTTCCAAGAAAAACCAAAACTTTTTCATAGCCAAGCCTCATTATCACCTTATGAAAGACCTTCTGATTTATTAATTGCAGGGTTAATTTACTTGATAAATGAATAACAACTTTTGATTGAGAGTAGTATGACACTTTTGAGAGATGGAGAGGATTGTGTGAATTGAAATTATCCTGTCATGAATTGTATAGTGTTATCTGATTATTTGATTGCTGAATTTCTAATTTACGGAGCTGCAGGTGCTCGCTTGAATTTAGGATTGCATTGGAGACAAGAGGACCGAACATGAGTTGCTAAGAACTTAGTTTTGTGATTGTCTTACTTAGGGACAAGCAAGAAGCTAAGTGGGGAGACTTGATTCCAAGAAGATGTTAGGTTGATGGACAAATATTTTTCAGGTTAATGTCGATACAGATCACATAAGCAAACATGAATTCGATATGGCTAGAGAGAAAAACAACTTATGGCTAATCAAGTGATAGCCAATCACCTAACAAGGTGATGGAGGAAGACCTAGAAGCAAAATTGGCTAAAAAGGAGATGTCTTTGCAACTTGGAAATGAATGTGTGAAGCCCAGTGTAAAAGAATACTTTTCAAAGTATAAGTAGTCATCGATGCTTCATGCATTTGCTAATAGAGTAGTAATACTTAAGAACTCCATTGTCGACAATATCACTTCATGAAGTGGTCGATCTTTAACATTGCTATTTTTTTCTTTTAAAATTGGGGCACCTTGTGCACTTTGTGTCATTCTACCATTCATATGCACAACTCCTACAAACAAGCTACCAAATTTCATAGTGTTTGTTATCCCTAATTCACCTTATGCACGGTTAAATCCATAAATGTTGATCTAAACCTGTGATTAGTATGTCACCAAAATTAGGTCTAGCCTTATCAATGCATCAAACTCAACCCACACTAAACGAGCCATTGTTTCATAACAAATACATAAACCCATTATTAATATCTTATCCAAAAATAACGACATAGGTCATGTATATCCTTATCAATGCACCATATTCAACTTGCACTAAACATGACACTATTCACCACCACTACTTTGACATATGTGTGACCTTTGATTAATGTATCACCCTAAAGCAACAACCTAGATCAAACCAGGCCTTATCAATGTGTCCGATTCAACCCATAATGAATAAGGCATGGTTTCTTACCACTGTTCACAGTCATATTTCTTGCCCTTGACTCATAGTTTCAATTAGTGTGTCACCCAAAAGCAACAAATTAGATTTGATTTATCCTTATCAACATACAAGATTCAATTTATACTAAACAAGACTTATTCACCATAAATTTTTGTCATCAAAATTTAAAACCTTGACCCAAACTCTTGATCGTTGTGTTTACTAGAAACAATGACCTAGATCAAATCTAGCCTTTTCAATACACTTAATTCAACCTAAATTCAATGAGGAAATGTTCCTTACCACGTTACACCATTAAATTATTGATCCTTAACCCAAACATTTGAACATTGGGTGACTCAAAATCAATAATTTAAATTAAGTGTATCCTTATAAACGCACCAAATTCAACCCATTAAACAAGTCATTATTTATCACTGTTTTTTATCGTCAAAGTTTTGACTCTTGATTAGTGAGTCATCCAAAAGCAACAACCTAGATAAGATCTGACCTTATCAACACATCAAATTCTACCTACACTGAATGAGACTCTATTCCTTATCATTGTTCATTACAATATTCCTAACCCTTGACCTATACCTTTTATCAGCGTGTCAACCAAAAGTAATAGTCTAGATTAGATCTATCCTTATTAATACATCACATTCAACCCACATCAAATTTTTGAACTCCTAGACCCTTGATTAGAGTACAACCCAAAAGCAATAACTTAGATCAAATATAACCTTATACAACAAATTCAACCTGCACGAAATGAGACACTATTCCCCACCATTGTTCACCATCAGATTCCTAAATCTTGGCCTAAGCAATGACATAGATAAGATTTATCCTTATCAACACAATAGTTTAACCCATGCTAATGAGACATTATTCACCACTCATTTTTGCTAGTATATTTATAAACCTTGATCCAAACCCCTTTGATCAGTGTACAAACCAATGACAATGACCTAAATCATATTAACCTTATTAATGCACCATATTCAATTAACATTAAATGAGGTACTATTATTCACAAATAGATTTATAAACTTTGACCTAGACCCTTGATAAACGTTTTACTCAAAAGTAATGGGGTAGATAATATTTATCCTTGTCAACACAACATATTTAACCCATCCTAATAAGGCATTGGTCACCACCCCTTTTCACTACAAGATTTGTGAACCTTGACCTAGACCCTTAGTCAATGTGTCATCTAAAAGCAACCTGCATCAAATCTAGTCTTATCAACACACCATGTTCAACCAAAGCAAAATGAAAAATATTTTTCGTACCTTTATTTATAGGTCTATTTGTTGAACTTTGTAAAATACTTTTCAATCAACAAAATTTCATCCTAGTTATATGTCCCCCTTAAACTCATATTTTCAACTTCATTCAAATGTTGTTGTGGATGTGGCGTGAACACAAGTTTGCCTTCATTACTACAATAGTAATTTTAGTATAGTTTCATTTATTTTAAAAAAATTAACATCAGAATGCGATGCTTGGCTAATTTGCTCTCATTGTAGAACCTTAAAAAAATTATTTTCTCATCTTAGTGTTATTTAATACCTTAAACCACACTTTTTACTACTTTCAAAATAAAAGCAAGTTATATTTGTTAAAATAAAAAAACTTAAACATCTAAAGGTGGATCATAGTTTGGTGACCACTTTGGTGGAAAGGTGGAAATTTGAGACTCCCACATTTCATCTTCACATAAGGAATTTATTGTAACACTTGAAGATGTTGCACTTCAACTCAAAGCTAAGATTAGACGGAGTCTCAATCATTGGCCCATGATGTTTGACTGGAAAGAAATTTGTGATATACATTTGGATATCATTTCTCTCAAAGGAGAGTCATTAGTTGACTATATGGTCAAATTAAAGTGGTTAATATAAAATATGTTGTCATTGCTAAAATAACTATTCGGTGAACAACTTTATGTTCATTATAGGACATATATCTTAGGTTTAAATATAGGTATGTTAATGCTTGACAAATAACATCAAAGTACATCATGTACTTACAATTTTTTACTAATCTCCGTGAGACCTGGTGTTATATTTGAAACTTTTCATTTTCAATTGTTTGTTTACAAGGAACTATGTAGGGCCACATATATGAATGTAAAGACAATGGACAATTATGTATCACTATTACAATTACGGTCATAACATCACATGTTATACATCGTGTCTATTTCTAACCTTCAAATAACTTACCATTTGGTTTCCAAATGGAACAAAGATAAAGTATTTAACTTTTGGACTGGGCTTCACAATAATCTTGTTAGGTAAAGCAAGGATAATATTAGTAATTAATTTTATTAAAATTATTATTATTATTATTATTATTATTATCAATTTTAGTTTTATTACTAATAATAATAATAATAATAATAATAATATTAACTTATATAACTAACAATATTATTAATATTATATTTAATATTATTTTCATAAAATTTATTATTAATATTATTACATTTCATACTATTAATATCATTAATAATAATATTATTAATATTATTATTAATATTACTTTTGACATTATATATATTAATATTGTTATTATTTTTAATATTATTATTATTTTAACAATTTTTTAATATTAATATTAATATTATCATTAATATTATTATCAATAATATTAATATTATGATGAATATTATTATTAATATTAGTAATAATAATATTATATTTATTAATATTTATAATATTAATAATAATAATAATAGTCATAATAAGAATGATAATAATAAAAATATGATTGTAAAGTTGATGTTGATACAATTGTTATGACTTGTGGATGTATTCGTGAAGGTTTGGTGTAATAATAACATATTTGATTTAGACTTATATTTATTGAATATTCATATGAAATTTTAGTTCTGAACATTAACTTATTTATTTTTATAATTTAAATATATTCTTCTACTTAGTTTTTCTTTTCATTTACATCTGACTAGAAAAAAGCCTTACAAATTATTTAATATTGTGTTTGTTTTTGTGATTATACTGTTGTTGAAAAAAAAAACGAATTTGCAAAAAAAAAAAGAATGAGTTTGCAATGATCTTGAGGTGTGTAAATAAGAAATGAGATGAAGAAAAAAAATAGTGTGTGACAAAAATGAAAATACATTTTTATTTTTGCTTACTTGTGCATGAAGACTGAGTGGTAAAAAACAAGCGACAACACTTCTCACGAGCAACACTTCTCATAGTGGTGTCTCTGATTGTCGCGACAACACCTTTAACATTTCTGACATCATTATCATATTTTATGGTGATAAAGTATTGTAACTTCCATGACTTGCACTCTTTATTCTATAATTTTTTTTATTGGATTGTGAGTAATATAATTTAAAAATCCAATTATTAAATTGTCTTTACATTCTTTATTATTAGGTGGATGATAAATTAAATATATTTTTTAGCAGTTATATTAATTAAATATCTAAAAAAATTAAAAAATATAATTTTGACTCAAAATTAATTATCAAATTCTATTTAAAATTAATTTTATTTATATGAAAAAAATTCTAACTTTTACTTTAATTAACTAAAAATAATAATAAATAATACCTAACAAACTAATCGTGTTTCATTATAAATTAATTTTAAAATTAAAAATAAATTTATAATTTTATATTTTCATCAATTTAAAATAAAATTTATTTAATTACACCTCACTAATTAATCATATTTTATTTTAAATTATAAAATTTTATAAATTAAAAAAATAAAATTATAATCTTCAAATTTTTCTTTTTCCAACTCCTTCGACTTATTTTTAAATCCAAACATGCCTTTATTTAATAATCGTGGGGGACGATAGTTATTTGTTGTCTCCTGTACTAAAGACAGGTAATTTGTAATTTCAGATATTTGATTAATTGTCTAACATGTATTACACGGCTTACTTACATGTGTCTTGTGTCAGTAGTTATTCTTTGTTAACCTTGGTGTCAGTGTCCTTAACAGTCGAAATTGGACCAGGAAATAGGCCATGCCTGTTTTTCTCTTGTCTGCTTCACTGTTTTTTCCTTGACCATTAGCTGCTCATTCATCACAAATCACATCTTACTTCAATTATTGCCATTGACCCTTATGCTTATGCATGCTATATCATATTAATCACAATAATAAATAATAGTATTAGTGTGTGTTTTTCACGTGGTTTGACTTATAAACCCCCTCAAAAACCAGTCAAATCTCAATTATAAGTATGTGGGTTGGGAGTTCTTGATTTAATATTTGTTTGCATGAATATACCAAAATAATATTTACTAATTGAAATGTTTGAAACTAAAATCACATAAAAATGTTTGAGTTAATATTAAATTAACATTCATGATGATATGACATTTACTAATTAAAATGTTTGAAACTAAAATCAATAAATTGTGATTTTAAAAGATTAAATCAATATAAATAAATTTTAAAGAATAAGATAAAAAAATAGAAAAAAAACTAAAATACAACTTTATCATTGGTTTATGTGTTTAAAATTAGTTATTATTATTAGTCCGGAATAGTATTGGTTGAAAACGGTCGAGACGAATTGAAAGTGTGTTTCTCATGTGGTGTGGCAAAAAGCTGTCTCAAATTACAGAACAAACTAGGTAATGAACAGTCACAGATCCTATTTATTTTCATATACTGGCAATTGCGTAGAAAAATATAAAGAAATTGGAAAAGAAAGAATATGTAAAAAAAATATAAAATAGTTACTTTTAATTATAAAACACATTTATAATGAATTATAGGATTTCTTTAGAGCTTATTTTTTGTGATAAATAAAATACGATTAATAATAATAATAAAATAAAAACCATTTTTTAAAACAAATAATTTTTAATTTATTTTTTAAAGTACTTCCTTTCATTCACCGTTTATGTTTTCGAGAAAAAAAATAAGAATTTTAATAAAAACATTCATCGTTCAATTGTGATGAAAAATTAAGAAAACTATTTGGATTTAGGTTATTTTACTTTCTTATGCTCCACTTTTATTCAAAGAATTCTGTAATTAGCAATCACGTGCATATTACTCATTATAATAATAATCAAAATAAATTTATAAAATAATAATATTAAAAATAATAATTTCATTTCAATTTTAAAAACAATTAAAAGTCTTATAGTTTCACAGTAAAAAAAATAATTCATTAATTACACTTAACAAATCAATCATATTTTATTTTTAACAATAAAATATTAATTATATTTATCACATTATTTATAAATTAATTCTCATAAACCTTCTTCTCATTTTTTTATTTTTCATTATTTTTTCCTTGATTGATATAAACAACTTTTTTTTATGCACATCTTAAATATTATTTAAATCTATTTTCTGAAATCCATCTTTAAAATTTAAGTAGATGGTAATGATTATTTCAACTGATTCAGAAAGAAGGGTGTGAGAAGTTAAAAGGTAAATAGTAGTTAAATATTACTAATAATTGATTTGTTTGTTTTTAACTACTTTTGTGGTTTACCAAGAAAAAGAACACAAATTCTAATGTGCTTCAAATCAATCACCCTCAATGGTTTGGGCAGGTGTAAAAGTCAATCGCACATAGGATGTGCATATTTTTAACACGTGCTTTTTAAGATATCATGTAAATGCTAACAATGTTTTGTTTTTGTTTCAGATTTATACAGTAGAGTCAGACCTGAATCAATCGGTGTCTCTATTCAACTTGCCTCCATTTTGGTTGAGTAGAGTGTGTAGTTGACTATGGTGATACAAGCACAAAATTTCAAATCCAATTAAAAAACTAGCCAATTGCATGAGACAGCTTCAAAACTTTAGCAGTTCATCATTATCTCTTTTAAAAACTAATTCATACTAATATCATTATTTCTTTTAACATACAGCTTTACTTTATAGACATTAATTCGATGGTATATATTTTGTAAAATTTCACATCAAATTATAACGAACTCAAACTTAAAAAAAAAAAAAATCTTGTTTTTTCAAGTTTGTGTTGAAAAGGTGTATTTAAAATATTTGATTTACTTTTTAAAAAAAATATCATTACAGGAAAAAAATATTTTATTATAGCGGTTATAATTCAGTTTTTCCGTAAAAGAATTCTTATGAGGAAAATATAAATTTAATTTTTCGAGTTAAACAAATAGAATAAAATCTGTTACTCTTATTCAATTATATAATATGATAAAAAGTAAATATACTAATAAAATAGCATATTCTTCTTTGTTTTTTTAGAAAAATTATATAAATATTTGTAATAACATATTTTAACCATCAAATAGAATTTAAATATTTTTAAGGATCAAAGATCAATGGAAAATGTTGTTGTTGGGTTTTTTCAATTCATAGGATAAAAACGAGCTTGATCCAAAAAAAATGGAAAACATAAAGGCTGAAATATGAATGGATATTAATCGGTGGCAGGTAATTTGGTTCTAAGTATAAAGGAGGAAAATATCCCTATCATTAAAAAACCAATTAAGTGAAGAAATAAAAAAGAAAAAAAAACAAATAAAATTCTAAAGCCATTTGCTATCTTGTGATTAAGAACTTAAATTAAGAAACATTCGATGGTAGAGGCCCAAAACTCACAATTAAATAAAATTCTTTTGGCTTAGAAATAAATGTTATCTGTTCAAGATGCTTAAAACAAATTAATATTATCCGATTTATTTTTATCAACAAAAGTTCAATGTTTCAATAGCACAAATTTTTCAATTCAACTGATTCACCAATTGAAATGAAATTTCCTTTATCTTTTCCTTTTCAATTAGGCTTAAACACATTAAATTCAAGCAACCCTTGAATAGGACAATATTCATCTCCTATCCAAATATTCTCATTTAGACTAGTATGGAATGGAAATTGTAGCAATACCAAAAAATAAATAAAAATATAAGGGTTGAGGACTTCTTCTCATAAGAAAATGATATTTTCCCTTCTTGTTAATATGATTTTCTAATTCATTTTCTTAGGTTACTAACTTCATAATTTTTTTTAATCTTAAAATGTTATCTAACTTTGTCTTTTCTTCAAACTCATGATGCATTGAGCATTTAATAACTAAAAAATAAAAACATTTAATAAAGTGACATTTTGAAAAGAGATCAGGAATCTATATTATTAAAGAAATAAAATATAATATAATGATTCCATGTTAAATGATGGTAAGTGAAATGACAATTAATTCTTATATCCTTTTTACAGTCCTAAAATAGTAAGTTATGAAAAATTTGAGTAGCATTTTTGTTATTCTAATGCTTAGGAGTTAGTCTAGAAGAGAACCACCCATCTTAGAAAAAAAACCTACACTAAAGTAGTAAATTGGGATTTTAAAAGTAAAACAGAAAAATAATAGAATTGTACCTATTATATGTGATTCAAATTTCACACATGATAGTGACACCACAAAATCGTGGAATCATCAAATAAGATCGTATAAAGGTGTGGATCACGATTTATTTCATATCTTTTTGTTACACTTGTTCATTTTGGATAAATAGACTCAATTTCACTCACACACTCAAGTGATCAAAGTAACATGATTTATATAGTGTTCATTTTGGGTAAATAACTCAATTTCACTCACACACTCAAGTGATCAAAGTAACATGATTTATATAAAAAGTAAAATCTATTATATATATTACAATCTCATTATTTATGATTTTGTGAACCATTCATGACCCTAATTATAATATTAATTTTAACTATATTGGCCTAGATGACTAAACTACATAAACCATGGGTTAGAGTCATAACACAATATTCAACTTTAGTAGAGTAACAAAGAATAATATCTTGTCTCTTGCTCTTCCAATAAATAAGAGAGTCTCCTAAAAAAAATATAAAAGATTTTTTGTAAACTTAGGATTAGTATGCTTAATTCTTTATTGTTGATTTAAAAAAAAAAATTAACATACACACATAACTCTAAAGGAAGACGACGAGAGAAAAATGTCTCTAAAATCAAGTACCACAAAAATATATAAGAATGTAGATAAGAACTTACTAATACAAAGTACTCTTTTAAAAACAACAACCAACTTATAACTTACACAACATAAGTCTAAAAAAGATATATTTTACATTGAAGTCAATAATAATTTTAACATTATGCTAATTCAAAATTCCTAACTGAGATCATATGATCATATAATCAGATTTGAAGGTTATTAAGATCTCTTCTTGTTTTTCTTATATAATCATATAATTTTCAAGGTTGATAAATCACATAACTTTATACAATTTTTATAATATTATATTTTGTATAAATTAATTTGACATTATAATTTTATATAATTTTACACAAAAAGATATAAATTTACAATTATATATTATTTTTATATTTTTTATAATCTAATAGTTTTATATAAATTTTAATTTATGTAATTTTTAAAATTTTATTATACATTATTAATTATATTAATTAATTAATTTTATAATTTATATATTATCTTATTTATTTTAATTTTCTTTAGTTCATGTCAATTTTGCTGCTATAGTAATATGTAAGAATGAACAAGAGAAGCCCCACAAACACATTGAAGGAAGAAACATGTGGAACACACATTTGAATATCTCCTAACTAGTTTTGTTTATTGAAGAAAAGCTGGGAGTTGACCAGCATTCAATTTAATCTTTTGGCGTTACTTTCCATCCTTGTACATCACACCTAATGAAATCACTGGCGCCCCAAAATTATATTTTTTATAATTATATTAAAATAACATAATCAAAATGCAATGTCTATATTTACCTTATTTTAAATTTGATTAAAACTTTTTAAAATGTGGCCTAAGATGAATAGTACAATATGTAATATAAAAAATATAATAATTGAAAGAAGATTATATAATTCAAACATCATTTCCTAACTTTTAACTAGTTTTTTTTTTTTTTTTTTTTTACAATTTTTTTTTTTTTTTTACCTTCCAATTTTATTTTTCAAATATACTTACTATTATAGTAGAAATATTAATAACATGGTAGACTAACTATGTTTTCAAGGAATGGCTTGGATGTGTTTATGAAATTTTCCATAATAAAAAAACAGGATGTAAATTGAGAGATAAAACAAAGATTATAAGAGAAAAAAAATAAAATATCAATCTTATTTCAAAAAAAAAATAAATATATATATATATATATATATATATATAATTAGAAATACATAAAAAAAAAAAAAAAAAAAAAAAAAAAATAAATATATATATATATATATATATATATATAATTAGGAATACATAACGAAAATAAAAATAAAACAAGTAAAATATAACTAACTAATAAGTAAGAAGAACGTGATGAAGGATTTTCTACATGAAAATTCTAAATAATCTAAAGACTATCTACAAAAAGGACTAATCGATTTATCGAATATACAGTCTACTCAAATATTAAAGACTTTAGTGAAGACCATATACTAAATGATTAAAGAATCAAGCAAAAACCTTCTACTTAAAAATTAGACATTATAAAAGATTGTTTACTCATGAAATTAAACATAAAAAAACTTTATCAATATTAATGCTATATTTAAAAAATATTAACTTAAGAATGAGTTAGTAAAACTGGTTAACTTATTAAACTATCAGTGTTCTAATTAAATTAAGAATCATGGTCAGAAAATAAATATAAAAAGATAGAATTAAAATAATAACAGGTTAAGTAGATAAAGATAAAAATAGTCAAAGTGAAAGGTAACAAATGACAATTTTGATGAGATTTATTAAATTAGTTTTCCATATTGTTCTCACCGTCATGCCTAATTAATCTTTCACAATGTAGTTTATTAAATTTTTTTATCTTCTATAACTTTTTATATATATCTAGTTTGTTAGTAAAGGTGACAATATAGATCATTCTAGCGTGTGTTACTCCGATTCACCACTAGCTAGGAAAAAATGAAGTCGGACAAACTGAAAATCTTGAATGACCACTATTTAAAAAAAATAATTATTTTTATTTTCAATATATATTATATATATATTTAATTATATAAATATTTTTGAATCTTTAATTGATTAATTAATATTTTTTATTGGATAAATTAAAATAATTATTACCCTTACATATTAAATACTCTATCATAATTAACAATCCAATAAATTACAATATTATTACATATTTACATTCTTACAAAAATAAAAAATTTAATCTTTTAATTTTTTTTAGTTTAATCTTTAATTAAAAGAAAGTGAATAAGTAAGTCACCTCACCTTATCCTTTATTTAGTTCCATGAGTTGCCGAGTCAGGCAAAGTAGCTCCATAAGTTAATAATACTTAACACTTAAATTAGTGAATTAATAGAGTATATTATATAAAAAATCTAAACCAACTCACCTAATGATTTTAAATACTAAGAATAGATTTAAGATTATTAATTAGTTAAGTTTATGTTCGTAATGCAAGGAGTATAATTTAATTATTAATTTATATTCTTTAAAAACTTCATTGTTAAGGAATTATTTGAATGAATCCAATAGATATGATTGATAAAGATCATGTGTAGTAAATCTAAGGTTTATTTAAAAAAAATATATAAATAAAGTTAAATCCAACCTTTGTTAACATTATTTTGAGAGCAGCTGTATATATACTTGATCATTGTAAATTATTGTTTTACAAGTTTTAACTGGAATTATAAAAATTACGAAATATTTCACGAGTTCATACAATAACATGTTTAACTATACTATAATATACTAGGTAACTTGCTAAGATCACAATAAAGACGATTATATATCGATTATACAATAATAATGATAATAATAGTTTTAATATAGATGGAGTGGTGTGGTGAATGAAAGAGAATTGAATTATCATGCTCTATACTAATAAAATATTTCTTAAATCTCATCTTATTATATCTTAATTACCAAATTAATTTTGAACCTTATATTTGTAATTTACAAGATATTCAACTACATTAAATTTGAATTCAATTCATTTCAAATTGTTTCATTTTCTTAAATGTGTTGATTGAATAAGAGAATTTAAATTTATCAGGTTTTAATAATAAAATATTTCAATTATCATCAAATAAAAAATATTAAAATATTAAAAGTAATTGTAATAATCCAAAAATATCATATCAACATTGATTTCTTTTAATGAATCTTAATTGAAGAATAATTTCGATTCACATTAAAAATAATGTCAATTTAAATGAATTGGAAAAAAATAGTGTTTGCAATTAACTGAAAAACATCATTAAAGATGAATAGGAAAACTTTTAATTGTAGTGGTTGGGAAAAGAACCTTCCATAACATTTAATGATAAGAATTGTTCAGATTATAGCATCTAAACCTCCATCAAAACAACAACTTCTTAATCTTAATAAGTTCGACGATATCTCGAAAAAAATTAAACTGAAAAAAAATATAAACTTGAGAATATAAATAAATTTAAATATTTACTTTTTTACGTATTTTTTTTACTTTTAATTAATCCAATTATCCTCGTATTTTGTTAAGAAAAATCTCACATTAACAAATTTAGGAATTAATTATTCATTAGATTTTATAACAATATTTAATCGTTGCACTTTTTAAACCTTAATATTTAAATCATAATATTATTTAAAAAAACAAAATTATCCTTATTTATATATTTAAACCAAAATATTATTTCCCCAAAATTTATTCCAAGAAAAAAGTTCAGTAACGAAATACCTTGGTATTTATGAGATATGTATAGTCTCAAATCTTTAAATTAAAGTAAACTATTTAGAAAAATATAAAATATTAAAATTAATGTTCTGTTTGTTTTAAAAAATGTACTGGACAAGATAAAATGAAGACAGATGTTAGAATAAAAAAGTAAAAACTCGTGTAAGATTATCTTTTTATTGCATATAACTAATCTTTTATTAGATGCCTAAAAAAGAACTAATATTTTATCACGTTATATTAATGTTAGAATACTAATTTTAATGTAAAAAAATAGTATATATTTTTAATATTAGAAACATGTATCAGTAAAAAATTATAAAATATCATCATAATATTAATTTACATAAATTTGTACCATCCATCTTCAACAACAACATCCTATAAATTTATGCATAGCAGAACAACATTATGTTGTTCGCATAATAGATTATGCTTATGCTTGCATTATGTCTTCCCAGCTATTTCTCCAATGAATTCTTCATATTCTTCGCTTTGCATTAAGTAAATATTTTCAATATTACCAAAGTAACAGCTAATAAACATAACTATATTTAAAAAATTATATAAAATCAATGTTACTGTATTTATTCATTGCTTTAATAAATATCGGTTAATTATATAATTTATGATCAAAATTAAAAATTTAAGTTGGATTTCTTTCATTTATATTAATATTTAATTTATTATATTCATATGGAAATTTTTTTAACTCCATTCTAATTAATTATTTATATATATATTTACCTTAAATATTTAAATAATTTTAAAAATATGTTTTCTTTTAATAAACTAACTACTTCATAATTGATTATTATTCAAATTTAATTTATACTCATTCTTATTAAATTAGAATGAAGAACACTTTTATAATCATTATATAATATAATTAATTTTTTTAGTTACATTAATCACATTTATTACAAACACCTCAATCATTTTCCTTCCTTTTTCACTCTTCTTCTACATTATGTTTGTATTTACGGTTGTACTATAATGAAGAAAAGGAAGACGAAAAAAATATAGTATTTGTTTCTGCTAAATATGACAATAAATTTACAACAATTCTCACTTTTCAACCTTTTTTTAATTATTGAGATGAAAATGATAAAAAGTGGATTTGATATTATTGAGATTATCTTTTACCATAGCTTTCACTACTACCACTGGAAACTAACGTGGTAATATTCTTGAGCCACACCGTGAAAGCTGTGCATGCATGTAGAAGGTCAAGCTGTGTTACTGTGTATAAGTAGTGTGTTGTGTTTGGCTGAGCAACAAATAAGTAAATTCCCAATTACTATATATATATATATATATATATATATATATATATATATATATATATATATATATATATATATATATATATATATTTAATATTATCTTATTTAAATGATGAAGATGAAAAGAAAAATATAAATAATTTTTATTAGGTATTCAAGTGTGAGTCTAAGTCTCACATTAAATAGAAATGAGAAAGTTGAGTAACATATAGAAAGATGAGATGCAAACCTAATGCCTTAAGATTTTGGATTGAAGGTGGTGTCATTCGTTTATATGGTTGGCTCAATTCTTATTCTTGTGAGATCTCTCTAAGATTTTTCTCTCGGATTCTCTCCTAACAAGTGGTATCAGAGCCGATGGTTTGCGGCTTGGGCGAGTACAGTTTGACCCTATCTATAAAGTCTTCCTGATGGGTGATGGAGATTTCAGGCAAGCATGTCCCGTATAAGTATGTGAACGGCGGTACAAGTGAGGGGTCATGAGTAACTCTCACTTGAGGGGGACATTATTAGGTATTCAAGTATGAGTCTAAGTCTCACATTGGATAGAAATGAGAAAGTTGAGCAACATATAGAAAGAAGACCCGCAAACCTAATGTCTTAAGATTTTGGGTTGAAGGTAATGTCATTCGTTTATATGGTTTGACTCAATTCTCATTCTTGTGAGATCTCCCAAGGTTTTCCCCTCAGATTCTCCCAACAATTTTTAAAGTGGTCATGTACTATAGGAAAGTCGATCACTCCAACCAATGCGAAATTGCAATACTTGAATACTTTTCGGTGTACGTCAGTCGATCGAATATTATCCGACACATTCTTACAAGAGCAACACACGTTACTCAACCATAGTCATTAAACACGTGGCATCAGCAAGAGAATCACATAACAAACACCAAGAGGGACACTGTATACATTAGCTCATAAAACATACTAATTAGTTGGACCTCTAGCTCATTTACTTGAAGGCCCATCCAAATCCTATAAAAGGGAATGTAACCTTAAAAATAAGATACTGTTAATTCTATCTTACACATCCAATATTATTCAGACATTTATTGACTTAAGCGTCAGAGTGTATGTAGGAACCCACTCAAGATTGTGAGCATTGAGGCGGACCACCGTACTGACAGACTTAAATAGATGATCAGACAATAGTGAGAATTCAGAATCAGAAAAAAACGACAGAGGACATTGTTGAAGCTAACCAATCTTTTACCACAACAGTCATGTAACCACGTAGATGAACCTCTGCTTTATATGACCTAGATTCAGGCGTTGTGAGAGTGTTACAGCAGATGTTGGAAGAAGAGAACGTGATACACACATAATAATCTATATGCTACAATTTGACTCCTAATTAATTGAGATTATAGCATGTCAATCAGTTTTTATTATACTTTTTCTTTTCTGTTTGGTAATAGCTCATAAACTTTTCAACAAAACATTTCTTTTAAATGAGTCAGTTTAAATTACAACATTTTGTCGTGGGAGTGATTTATTTTTAAGAATACCAGGATTACATTGGACATTTGAGTGATTAATTTAGATTTAATCAAATATGATCATTGGTATTATTTTCCTTCGAAAATTTTAGGCAGTTTCGTTCTTAGGGACAACAATTTTAGATTTCCAATTATAATAATATTTATAGACTAATCCAAATATAGTGCAATCCAAAATTTTAAATTAAATAATGACACACATAATACATTTTATATATATAACATGGGGTATTCGAGCACTCATTATCTAACATTTTATACAAAATTCTCGTATTAAAATTATGATACCAAAACATATAACTTTCACATAATTTTATAATCAAAGATAATTTAAACTAATTTTTAAAATAGAAAGATAAGACAAACTTTTGAGATGGGAGAATAAAGGAAAAATATATTTTAATACTAACTTTTAGTTTATTATAATATATTTATACAAGTTTAAACGTTGGATTATGCCTCATTACATTTATATCAAGAAAAATACAAAACATATAATAGAAATATCAAATATTCAGTTCATTAATGTATAAAATTTAGAATATTAATATACAATTAAAACATTTTATTGCATGTCATTATTACATGACAAGAAGTGAATTGAGATAGCATATAATAAGTAATACAATTGGGAATCCCATTATAAATTTAAATTTAAGTGTTGGCACCATCTGGTACGTGAGAAGACCTTATTTGCAATTCAACTATATGTTTCGTGTATCATGGATGGTGACTTTATTGGTTATATTTAGTGTGATGTAATTTTTTAGAGTATTTATATTTTGACAACTACAAGTGGCACACACCCACTTTATAATCTTATGTGACACTGATATGGTTAATATAAATGATTTGTAAAAAACATTTCAATGTGGCACTGAGAGTCATTCTTAGGATTTACATGTTTGAGGTTTTATCTAAAACGTTACCCAGTATATTCCATCAAGGATTGAGAAGCAATGAGTTTAAATCTCAGATCTCTTGAATTTCGTCACTGTTGTCGCCGCCGCTGCTGTCGTATCCACTGTTGTCACTGAAGCTGCTGTCGCCATCGTCGCTCGTTGATTCTCTCAGCTCGCCATCGCCAATGGTCTCCCACTGTCGCTCGCCACCATCAATGGTCTCCTACTGTTGCTCGCCACTGTCGATGGTCTCACACCGTCACTCGCCACCGCAACCACTCTCATACGAAATCTAATTTATGCAAATGGGTGCACTGGACTCCTATCATATTTCAAATCCTAAATTTAGATACTTAAAATCTAATTATGCCCTTTCATAACAAAATATCCTAAATGTCCTTTAAAAAGAAAAGTCTCGGTTTACCCTTATCCACGTGTATAATTAAATTACGTCAGTAGTTATCATCTGGTTGTATGCCATCTGTGATTATCAAAGCAAAGTTTTCCAATTTTTTATCTTTAGCAAACAAATATATTTAGTTTTTCACTTATATTTTGCATTTTTGTATGTTGTTACTAAAGCACTTGGACAAGCTTAAGGTCTTTGGTTAATTGAGTGCAAATACTCTCCTCGCTCTTTTATTTCCCAAGTCCACAAGTGCAATTCTTTTATATATTGTTTAGTAATTCTTTTGGAGCAGATGTTTTATATGTGTTTTGAGACTACTCATTAGAGAAATTCATCTTGTTGTGGAATGATATTTTGACTACAAGGAAAAACCATAAACTTAAATGGTTTGAAAAGTTTTTCTTGAATCTCATATTGGACACCCAACTTTCTCACCCAGTTGTGAAAATCATAAATAAACAATAAAAGGATAATTATTTTCTTACCAAATTGTAAATATGTTGTGAACTGAGAAGAAACTGAAGAGTGGGACAGAGGACAGTTTCTAGGAAAAAAACATGGTCAAGAGTCAGGCATTGCAACTCCTGCCTTGGTTTCATTTTCCGCCAACGCGCTTCTGTTTATACCCCACCATCAATTAAATTATTAGCCACATAAAAACAAAACTTACCTCTCTTTCCTTTTCCAACTATTCTTCTACCTCTTCTTTATTACTTCAAACTCAACTATCAATATTTATGCTTCAATCTCTATTTTTTTCAATATACAAAACATTATACATTTCAAACTATTTTTTTTATTTTAACGCCTTATGTACTTTCACAATATGTAATAATGTTTTTTGTTATATTTTTAATTGTTATTTTTTATATAATAACTTAATATAATTATATATTATATGTTGAAAATATTCCATTTATTAAATTAAGGATATGATCTAAATTATAATATATAAATATGTATAAATTTTAGTTTAGTGAACCGGTTTTAATAACTCAAACGACCTTAAATTCTGTTAAACTTATATTTCATTACTTTAATACAAGATCATAATTATTAAGAATCTAGTAGAAATTTGATAAATTTATCACTCCTTATTAATTTTTTTTTTATAGTCACATATTTAAGAGACATAATTTTTTATAAAGTAATTGTATTTTGTTTTAGTTATATATATATATATATATATATATATATATATATATATATATATATATATATATATAGATAGATAGATATCCCATCACTGATTATTAAATATCATAATTCTAAATGAATTTAAACTTCTCGTAAATTTAAATATCAAAATTTTATTAATGTGCACTAACTAGTGCACCGACAACATTGGTTATAAGTAATTAGAAGTATTTGTTTTTTGGTTAGCATGCCTGAGGACATGTTATCTTATGATATTTGTTAATCAATGTTCTAAACACAACGGTTACTAAGACTCTTGATTAATTTAGGTTAACAAAAAAAATAAAAAAAGGACCACAATTTGGAAAAAGAGTAAAACAATTGTTTAATACATCTAATGTAAAACTTGATTGAAAACTTCTTTAGAGGAAAAAAATTTATAAAATTATATTTTTTTCAAATTAAGAATTCTATTTGACAATTTATATTTTTTTAATAATGAAATATATTGTTAACATGATGGATTTGAATAAGTGCTTGAGAGACTCAAAGTGACAAGACATTTAAGACAAGTGTGACTGTGTTGTGCCCTTATTTAGCAGACTTTTAGGATCCCACTTGGAGTGCCGTGTACCCATCAGTATCTGTCATGGGCTTTATTGTCATTTTTGTTTTCTTAGGGCATCACATCAAGGTTTCTGACGATAGTGTGAATGATTTTGTTGCATCGCCTCACTCAGACACTCCATTTCTCCCTTCTAAAATATCTATTTAAACGCATCTTTCTCTTCTTTTCCACCATCTTCATCTCCCTCCATATCACAAACCAAATTCTAGTTTTAGCTCAAGCATTGCATGCTATAACATACCACACCTACTTCCCTTTCTAACTTTCCAAACATGAAGAACACAAACACTACTATTACTGCTTCATCAAAACTTGATCGCAAAACTATTGAAAGGAACCGCAGAAACCACATGAAAGATCTTTGCATGAAGCTTGTTTCCATTATTCCTTCCAAGTACCTCAAACCCACCAAGGTTCGTACATGGTTAATCACTCTCTTTGCAAATTAAGGTTTGATCTTAAGTTCACTGATGAAAACCATAGAAATTGACCTATTATATTAACTAAACGAAGGAATGTTTCAGGACATGCTTTCCCAGCAGGACCAGCTTGATCTTGCAGCCACGTATATAAAACATCTGAGAGAAAGAATAGAGAAGCTGAAGGGGGAGAAGGAGCAAGCCATGAGCATGAAGAGAACAACCCATACCAATAACGGGATCTTCGATATTGACTCTCAGATGCCTCTACTTGAGATAAAGGAGTTGGCTTCGGGCATCGAAGTGATGTTGATAAGTGGGGCGAATAAGAACTTCATGTTCTATGAAGTAATTAGTGTCCTTCAGGAAGAGGGTGCTGAAGTTGTCACTGCCAACTTCTCTACTGTGGCTGATAAGATCTTTTACACAGTTCATGCTCAGGTACAATGGACATATCCTTATCTCTATTTCAGCTCAGCTTTTGTTAGGGTAAAGAACAACCAAAGAATTTATTCTCATTTTGATATGCCATTTTTTTAGGTTAAAATATCAAGAGTTGGCATTGAGTCAACAAGGGTATATCAAAGGCTTCAGGAATTGATTACACCGCTAGGAAGTTGGTAGTACATATCTCCATGGAAGCAAAATTATTAAAGGCCACTATCTCTGGCCAATTAGAAGATGACATCTGCAATGGGAGTGGTTATGTATGCACATCACAGCACCTTAATCAGTGAAGGGATATCTCAAGTATTATAGGATTAGGTTGCATATGTTCTAGGAAAATTAATCACTTCATGTGTTCAGATAATGTGTTGCTACTTTAATGTGTTTACATTAGTTGTTCACGAGTTCATATGTTAATTACCACTAATCTCATGTATTTGATTGGTTTACTCTTGAAGTTGAAATGATTTATATCACTCTTGATCATTTATTATAGAACGTTAATTAACAGCTATTTATTTCCCATAAAAAAATGCATCCTTAAATTTAAAATTCAGGGTTGGAGTTGTGATCAAAATCATAGACCAAGGCTTTACCATCCTCGACTATTCAGTTTGTTGTTGTTTGATAGAATGATGCTGCAAGTTTTATTCCGTTTTACCAATTGATTGTGGCCTTGCATTTGAATTTTTGCGAAGAAAATTATTTTTGTATTGTATTTAAATAACTTATTCTGAAACCTTAGATATGGTACATGTAAATTATTATCATACTTAATATTGTAATTCTTTCCGCCATGTAATTAGTAATTGTTATGGTTTGTCTTTCTGTTTTGTGTTCCATTCTAACATACGTTAAATGAACAATGTGGACCATTTTTTTACAAAGACTAAAAGAACATAAGACGCATATATCACAATCGTGATTATCAGAGAGAATGACATGACATGTCAATATTAATTAGGTAAGAAGTAATGGTATGACGTGTCAATATTGATTAGGCAAGAAGTTTTATTCTAACTTGGCTATGCACAACCATTCCATGAATCATAACCATTCCATGAATTTCTCCACAAGCGTAAATAAGTTCGATCGTAACTTTGCATGGTAGTGTATGCCTTCTAATGTCATGTACGGTTGCCCTGACACAGGATTTAGATTAGATAAAAAAAATTACTAAAAACATATCAACACCATATTAATTAATTAATTAGGGAGGACGTTGATGGGTTTTACATTTTCACCCTACCAGGCACCTTGAAGCTTTTTCTGCATTATGTCAGAATAAGATACACAATATACCAACATTGAGCAGCCATGACTTATTTTTTATTTTTTATTTTATCAGCAGCCATTTAATGAGCATGAATATTAAAAATATATTTGTTTATTTATGTTAACTAAATAATTTTATTTTGCTTTATTGTATTTGATTATTTATTTTATTTGCCGCTTACTTCTTTCTCTGTCAAACATATTCGCAGTGAATAAATATTTGAATTAGGTTAAAGAGATATTCATATATGTTTCTCTGTATGTACTTTAAACAATATTAATTTGAAGAACTTCTGAAAATATCAATTATACCACTGCTGAGAATTTGCCTAATTTTAAAAGAACACTATCTTTAAATCCTTGAAATACTCAAGCATACCATGTTGGTGGTGTGCTAACCAGGATTGGAATATAGGAAAAATAATATTTGACTGATCTCAAATCAATTGTTCTAATAAGATCTATAATTAAATGTTTATAAATACAATTTTATCCTTCAATAAATATTATTTAATCTTTTATTTATTTACTAAATAATTATCATAATTATTTTTATATTTTTATTATCTTAAGCATAAGAGTAAATTTTCACTCGAAATCTCATCAACAAAATTCAATTATTATCAAAAGAGATATTTTAGCTTAGTTAAAACTTGTATAAATTGAACTCAAGATAATAACACCTCAAAAATTTATAAAACAGATGGCAGTGACATTGGAATAATTGAATAAATGTCCATTATCAGCCTCAACTTTCTTGACTCTAACTTCATGAAGAAATTGGTGGCAAAGACATTAAAGTAATTGAATAAATGTGTGTTCATTTTTCAGCCATACCTTTCTTGTCTCTAACCACATAAAGAAAATAAAGGTGTAAGGCCGCAGTGTTCGAACAGAATGGACTTTGAGGACAAATATTACTCTGTCTTTTTTGTTTGTTATAAACCACGACCACTTAATTCTAAATAGGATAGTAGTTAACTTTCTCATTTTCTTTCTTTTATTTTCTTTTGATAAAAAAAAATTGTTTTCAGTATTACAAGATATTAAGTGGATTTGAAACAAAAGCATCTTGGGTTTTCAAGATAGATTTAATGTTATCTAGTATTTAGGTTATTTATTATATAATCAAATTTTTTATTTTATAAAAGGGTGGACATTATTTTTACTTTTTTTATATAAAATTTCTTTATTTTTGATAAAAAATAAGTAATTGTTCGATAAATATCCATTATCTAATTCTTCTAGCATAGAACATGTTCTGACATAAAATATTCAATCAATTTTTTTGTGTGTGCAAATTTTGGAAACGTTCTGTTTCTATTTGTTTGTTGTTCATAAAATTCAAAATAACAGTACTTGTTTTTTTAAAATAATTATACTCTTATGTATTTAAAAAAATTAAATAATTTATACCATAGTGTGGAGTTAGAAGAAGAGATAAAATATAAAATATAAAAGTGTAGAACTATTTTATTAGAATAAAAAAGTTTGCAAAGCTTTTAACTTTTGTATAACAACACATAAAAGAAACGAAAATAAAAATTATATATTTCAGTTTAACTTGAGTTAACAGTCAAACACATGGATTATGTTCAACAACCTTTAAATTATAATCTTTTCTTGTTTGTACAAACACTCCCCACTTACAATCAATCAATTATAATAATTTAAAGTATTAATGTTTAACTATGAATTTACAACTCATTGATCATGTATATAATTATAATTCTTCTCTCTCTCTCTCTCTCTCTCTCTCTCTCTCTCTATATATATATATATATATATATATATATAATTCTTCTCTCTCTCTCTCTCTCTCTCTCTCTCTCTCTCTATATATATATATATATATATATATATATATATACTTTTAATTTGTATAAAAAAATCAACAATCAGCTACAAACAATTCTAGATATGACTTATATAATAATTCTATAAAATTTAATAATTAATTGACCTTGTATAATTTTATAATATTCGTTTTATGTGAATGACAGGTAACTAATTCCGACAAATCTATATATATATATATATATATATAATTACAAAAGCATGAGAGAACATTAGTTAGAATATGAATCCACTAGATATAGCAAGAGAGATAAAATCAGACATATAATCAAATATTCTCTCACAACTATGTAAGAATTTAGCATAATTAGCTGATAATTAGCAATTTTATTGGTCTCTTCCAATGTATGAGACCAGTAAAACTCCCTCCAACATAAGTGAAAAAATTCAACTATGCATTGGTCTGGTATAAGGAATGGTTTGGTCAGTACATGTCTTTACTTCAACAAGTAATTATTTATTATTTACAAGTAATAGAGTAATGACATTGATGGACTAATTTAAGTTAAATAGGTGAAAAGATGTATGTATGCAAAACTGTATTTATTTTCAGAAAAAAAATATCTGCTGAGTAATACATGAATTCCCGTGCCTATATCAATTATACAAAGAGTATTTATTTTAGGAACTTAAATTTACAAAACTATAAAAAATGGATTAAGAGTGAAACAAAATATTTGAAATAAGAAAGATTAAAAGAATTAAAAATGAAACAAAATCTTGGAAATAGAAAAGAATAGTCTCATTTTTATTGTTTATTGATCTCAAAGAAATAAAAGTGAGTAATAGTTTCCTTTTGTTTCTGTTTTCTTCTGTTATTCTTAAATAAGTGTACTTTGAATCTATTAACATAATCAATTTAATAAAATAAAATTTGTATCCAGATATATTATTATTTTAATAGTTCTAATACAGCCAGATCTCCAACAGGTTCAGACATACAGTTTGTTGCTTTTCCTTTTTTGCTAAGTGGGAGGAATGAATCATCATGCACGTGTTTTATGCTTTCACTTTTACAATGAGGTTCTAGTATACCAATATTGCGACTTTATTTTACACACGTGGTAATCATAATGCATAATGCAAGGGTGACATGGGTCCAAACGGCAAAAATAGCATGTCGGGTAAGCTAAGGAAGATGGACATCTAAAAAGGCACCAGGGCTGTCAAATAGATTGCTCCGTAGTCGAAGTCAAAGTATTCCTTTTGGGATTTTTTCTTCAGAGAAACATTATAGTATTCAGCATTATTGAATGAAAGCTTTTGAATCAGATTGATGTAGTAAGAAGACACGTGGGTTTTAGCATGTCTCAAGAACCTTCTGGGAAGCTCACCACCAGCCGCTATCTTATTGCCCAGTGGTTCAGTTCACACACACTGCTCTAACCAGTCACTGTAATGAGGTCATTAGGAATGGTTGGGACCCAAAAACTTTTGAATACATACTATGTTAGTATAGAAAGCAGACAAATTTTGAATATATGGGTTTGGATGTATGTAGGGGACTAAGCTTCAATTATTCTATATATGCTTCAAAATCATAAAAGTAATGATAATAAATTAAGATTTTTAAATTGTAAGAAAATGACCGTGATTTATTAAAACCATAAAGATAATTAGTGTTTATTTTACAATGGAAAGGGGTATGAGTGTTATTTAATATATTCTTAAGAAGCTAATGTATTTTTTTACTAAATTTTTACATTGATTCACATTTTTAGTTTTTAATGAAATATTATAATAAATATGTTTGTAACAACATACATCGGAAATAATTTTCCTTTTTATTCTTCAAATTTAATATTTTTTTTTTGTTTATGTAGTTTTAAAAAAGGTTTTAATCTCAACTTTTTTTCTACTTAAGCTTGGTCAAAACTAACAAACTTTTAGTTAAGTGTTTTGTGATAAAAATATAAAATCACAATAGATCCTTATTTAAACATTTTTTAATTAGTAAATTGTGTAAGTCAGATTTTTAATGGTATTCGAAAAAAAATGGAAAAAATACTAAAGCTATTTTTTCAAATTATTAAAACTAAAAATTAATTTTAAGCTAAAGAACAAAACTTATCTCAACTTGGATAAACTAAAAACATATAGTTATGAGTTTACTAAGAATAAAAATATTTTAATAAAATTATTTGAATAAGTAATTTTTCCTGAATAACTTGTTTATTATTGTTATTAATTACCTAATACAACACTTTAGATTTATGGTCTACAGTATCTCTTAGGTAGCTTGCAGGTTGAAATTTACAAAGGAAAATGAAAAGAGAGTTTAGGACATGTTGTTTTGAGAGAAGGAAGAAAGATTGAAGTATAAGAAGTGGAGGGTAAATGAAGGAGATGGATGTTTTGGTGAACGAAAAATAAATTCTTCAATTTGTATTTACACCTCCAAGCACTTGCTAAATTCACCCATTTATTATATTTCATTTATACTGCAGCCCGGAAAACGAAGCCCTAATTTATTTACTATCTACCCCACATAGAAATACTATTTTCACCTGTTATATGATAAAAATCTAAAACTTACTCATATACATCTTATACATTTTTTAAACAAATAATTAAAATGAAGTATAATTTGAATTTAATCATCACTTTTCAATTAATCCCATTCACTTCTATTAACAAAAAATTTAAATTAAAATAGTACTTTGAAATTTAAAATACATATATCTTTAAAGAATACAAATTATTAATAGTTTAAAAATATATGTATATTAAATTAGAGTTTAAGTGTATTGTTCTTGCATTTAAACGTTATTAAATATGTTCCACTACATATTGTTTGAAGACGACCATGCATTTGATTTGAATGGACTCCTTTCTAAAAATATCTTCAAAAGTTTTGAATAGGAACTATAAAGTATTTTTATTAGATCAACTTGTTTGAACAATTGTGTGAAAAATCAATATTATATATGTTTCTCAATCATCTATCATAAGCAATTGTTGAGAAACTCGCTATAAACATAAGAACGAATGAAGATGAAGAAAATAGAGAACACAAGATTTAACAAGGTTCGACAATTTGTCTACATTCTCAAAAGCGTTTGAGCGACTGTATTTTGTTATTAGAGAGATCAACCACTAGGGTTATAATTACAGATGATTATATAAATAATTCTAACCCTAAACAAGGTACAATAACCAAAATATTCTTGTATTCCTGACCCAGTCCACAAAATCTATAACTTTTCTTATTGTTATTAAGAGCCATATCTAACAAATCATGTACACGTATATTATTTATTTCAAAGTACGTATGCTTCAATATTTTTCACTTTCTTTATAATTGATATAATATTTTGTTTCTTGAAGTTGGACAAAAAAATTTCTTTCTCCATTAGACATTATGAATGTAGTCCATTATAACTAGCCGTTATTCTAGAGAATTCCTAATGTCATACCTTTAAGCTTGCTTGTGTGTCAAATTAATTATGTAAATTGATGATGATTATGAAGATATTCCAGTTTTATGAAAAACAATATCAAAAGTATCCATAAGATTGCCTGTATCCATTGTAAACTTTTCTGCTAACTTGACTTAATCAAAGTGAATATACGTCTAAAATATGAAAAAGAAAAAGGTGTTGTTTGTTAGTTTAAGTAAAATTATTTCATATAATTAAATTATTTAAATTGTAATATTTCTTACTTTATAATTATAGTTTAGAATAATCAAATTATTAATTTATTTTTGTGCTGTGGGAATATAATAGACTTCTTTTCTCTTCTCCACCTTTCCTGTGTCGATCAAAAACAGAAACCATGCGTTTCCACTGTTTACGGCTGATGAGGACAGTGATTGATGAAGTCGGCATGATATATGACCATTGGATGACCTAAAACGACGGAGGCAGTGATTGCGGTTGTCGATGAGGGGTACAGGCACCACTTTTCTTTCACGTGTGAAAAAAATTTAGATATTTTTAACGTTGGAACTTGTTGTGCTTGTCGTTCTTTCTGGCTTTATTCCTGAGTCAGTCAGTATGTTTCCAAATTTCAGTTCGAAGTTGCTACGCCTGAAATTTTCTTGGATGGCTGCTACTTTTCACACCATAAGGTTGGAAATGAAATGAGAGTCCGATCATGTTTAATTCAGTTGAACTCAACTTCATATGATGAGTTCGCGGTGATTTGAGTTTATTTTTTCATAACCACTTTTAAAGTAATGTTGGTCAAACGTTATTTCAAGTTTAAGTCGCTATTTTTCTATTAACATGTTAAACTCTTTTTATTGATATTAATATTATTTATTATTTGAGATAAAATACTCCATTTCTTTATTTTTTATAAATTAAAATATATATAGTAATTTTTGTCTAAACTTTTTTTTATATATTATTTAAATTTGTTCAAGATTCGTTAATACAATCAATATCTACCAAATATAATCAATTATATCTCATATAATATTATTAAATAAAAATAAATATATAATAAAGATATAAAATAATCATAACACCTTTGTGGAGGTCTCAAATGTCCAATTTGTGAAATAAAAAATAATACTATTTTTTTTAATGCCTTGATAAAAATATCTACAAATTGCTCATTGGTGAAAACAAAATTGGGATGAACATTCCCGAGAACAATGACATCACGAACAAAATGACATATACTTTAATGTGCTTTATTTTATCATAAAAAACTATATTCTTAGATATGTGTAGAACAACTTCACTATCATGATACAGTAACATAGGTATAGCGTGTATCATGTTAAGATTAGATAAATTTTCCTTCAACTATTTTAATTTTTTTTTACATTGAGATCACTTTTTTCATCATTATAGACTTTATTTCTTAGTTAATGTTAGTCACTAGTTTTTTCAACTAATTGCTTTTTTTTTATTGATATAATGATTAATTTTTTTTATTAGTATTTGTGGAGATTATTTCTTTATTGATATTTATCGTGTTTATTTTTCAATTGACATTTTAAAAAGTCATTTGATATTTATTTTCTAGTGTGAAATACAGTAACTTCAACTAATATTTATTAGGAGTGTTTAGAAATATCATTTAAACCTATAACATTTTTGGTTCAAGAAATATATATATATATATATATATATATATATGATCACAAAAAATCACACATAAAATATAAAAAAGTAAGTTACCAAGCAATTATACTTGATATAACATATAATAATATATAAATGTATTTCGAAATACTTGTATTAAATATATTCTATTAGAAATAATCATATGACTTATTTTAAATCTTTTTAGTCTACAACTTGAGCTGAAAATAAGTATTGCTTAACTGATCAAGTTAAACACTCAAATATCATTTCTAGATCCAACCAACAAAATAATATATTTATAATTTAGTTTTCTAAAATTACTTCTCATCTCATCCATTTTAACAAGTTTTAAAATATATTTTTTACAGTATTTGAATGTGCAATTTGTATACATTGTAGTTATTAATTACTAAACAAATTTGATATTGCAACCATAACCAATACAATAATATTATAACTAATCTAAATATACTAAATTAGAGTCTCAACAACTCCAGTACAAAAACCTTAAATTGTTTTCAATATACATAACCAATTTTGTCTATAATTTAAAATAGTTTGTTACTAAATAATTATTTTTTTCCCAAACAATAAGAAATGGAAGAAACAATATTACACCAAAACTTCTAAAAATATAAAAATTACTACTAAATCAATCAAAATACTTAGAAAATGAATCAATTAAGAAAATAACTTTCTGAACTAAGCTAATTTATGAAACCTTGAAACACTTATAAATAAAAATAAAGGAGAAAAGATATAAGAAAATTAAATTAAAGAAGAAGTTTATTCTAAATTAAGTTCGGCTAAACTGAAAATGATATGTATTTTATTACCTTCTAACTAGTAAAATTTATGGAAGAGAAGGATATGAAGTCATTTCAGAAAAAAAAAATACTAAAAAGAAAGAAATGAGAGATAGAAAAAGATAATATAAACAATAAATAATAATTATAAGCACTTACGTTGTTTAATGATTTTTTTATTTTTATTATAAAAGCTAGTTTCAGGAATATTTACCCGTTATATATATACTAAAAATGTACATTTTGGATCTAAATATTCAAGAATAAACTATCCTAAAAATTAAACTTTAAACTTTATATATTATAAAATATCTTTTTAACTTTAAAAAGTCAGATAAAATTTAATGTGATCTAAGAATATACATTTTGGTGCTGTCTGAAATTTAATTATCTGTCTTTATTTTCTTTAGATATTTAACTAGGGTATTGTTACTATTATTTCTGTTCGACTAATATTGTAAACAGACTTTTGTATTGATTTTTTTTAGACATAAGAACACAACAATATCGTCATTCTTTTTGTTTCAAGAAAAAAAAAATTAAAAGACTAAAAGCAGGAACGAGTTGGATCAAACAAACCATGGGCCTAGGCCATTTTAAATTAAAAATAAAATCGTCTGATAATTGTTATTCGCACCTCACTATTACTCAGATACCTATTTTTTTTTATAATTATTCGTAAAAGTGATTCTTATAATACTTTTCAAAAGTGTTACGAAAAATTACTTTATAAAAGTATTAGTTATTTTTCCTATTTTTGAAAAAAACTTTTAGAAGTGTTAAAAATTTAAATGTATTTTGAATTAAGTATGTCTTGTTTTTACAAAATTTAGTTTTTATGTAAAACTTTAATGTGAAATGTACTTTTTGATGATAACCAACATATAATGAGAATATATGTTGTGATCGTGAATTTTATAGATGTGTTAAAATCCTAAAATAATAGTAGTGACAAAATTTTCAAATGATGTCATTACCAAAATGACAGAGATAAGTCGCTCCCCCGAATGAAATGTACAAAATTTTCATGAGATTGGAAATTTTCATTATAGACCTAAGTTCTCTGTTATTATGATGTCACCATGGTAACTATCAACTATAAAAGTTAACCCTTTTAAGACAAATGAAGTATATATATTTTTTTCTAAAAATTAATTTTTCAAAAAGTACTTCTCGACATCTGTTAAATTTTTAGCACTTGTAAAAATTATCTTTTAAAATGGGTTAAAAACTTAAACACTTTTGAAAAGAATTTGAAAATTATATATAAAAGAGATATATTAGTAAAATTGGCATGTCTATATAACAATTTTGTAATTGTCATTTTTTGTTTTATAAATTAGATGTATTTGGTAGAAGAAAATCTTATTTACGTTGAATGGAATTCCTGGAAGTAATAGAACTCTCTCTCCACATTTACAGTTTTCTTATCACTAGCACGTAACAATCACCAATATTAAATAAAATTAAAATTTACATCGTTTATATTTTTTTTATATCTTATCATATTCTCATACCGTTTTTTTTTCAAAAATTAAATTATATAAAACATTTTACATTTATTTTGATACTCATGATTGTGGACAACTGTTTAAAAAATGAAATAAATAATTAAGTGTAGTTGCCTAAATTCAGACGAAATCAATCAATTTCATAATAAACAACATATTTAATTTAATTAAGGACACACACATATATATATATATATATATACATTTGAATACGAAAAATGTTAATTCTATATTGGTGTGACTTATAAACTATTTTTATTTGGTAGTACATTGTAAACTCAAATATATATAGGTTTATATAAACTTGTTTGGAAGGTGATCATACATAGATATATAAACTTAGTTATAATCAAACAATAAAAAATATATATAAGATAACATTTATGGATAGCAACATTGATTGTTGTTTGAATATTCTATAACATCGGAACAATAAAATCATTTACGGGGATGCCTAAGGCATTGACTCTAACGTATTGTATTATTTAAAGTTGAATGTATATAAGAATGAAGTATGACTTTAACCTCATAGCTATAATTGGGAGTAGGTAGTAAAAGAAAATTATACAAACTTAGTTATAATCGGATAATAAAGAATATATAAACATAAGATAACGTGTATAGGGATGATAACATTGATTGTTCATCGAATATTCTGTTACATAGGAATAATAAAATCATTTTTACGGGGATACCTATGGCATTGACCGTATCGTATTATTATTGTTTTTGTTTAATTTATAATTATTTAAATTTCGGGGAATATAACAAATGAATTAAATTAACTCGAACATATTTAGCCTGATAGCTGTGTTTGATTTATGACACACATAATATATATAATTTTAGAGTTTTCCATGAAAAATATATCTTTATGTTTGTTATTTATTCAATTCGTTTTCAATGGTAAGTTTTTTAAATTGATTCCTTTTATTTATTAAAAGTTTAAGATAACATTTTTTCAATTATATCCACAATTTAATCAATATATGGAAAAATAATTATGATAACATAAAAGAAAAAAAATAACAGCATATAAATATACATTAAATTGAAAAACTAAAAAAATATACATATAAATATAAATTTTATATCACACAATAACTTTATTAGTTAATTAAAATAATTTAAAAATATTATACAAAAGGTCATTTTCGATATCTTCATCCTTATCGTTCATTCCTTTCACAAAGACTAATTTGTATGCATACATCATTGGTTTACAGTGTCTACCATCACTTCAACTTCGAGATTTTGGACAATATAAAAAACACCATTTTTTAACTTTCTTTTTCCATATTTTTTTTCCAAATGTTTCATTTGCGCAAATATTTTTAGTATTAATTGAAATCCAAATAATTTACATTTTTACTGATAAAGATTATTTTCATTGTTGGTTTTGAAGTATTTTCATTACTCCAAATATCTAAGAGTTCTGATTTCTATTTCCCTTTTATTTTTCAAAAATTATTTATGTTTTTTTATAAGATTAAGTATATTATCAAATAGTCTCCTAATTTTTACATAAAATCGTATACACATTTTATAATGATTTTGAATTATCACAATATTTTAAATTAATTTTTACAATATAATTAGATTTAAAATAATTAATTGTCATAATTAGGTTTGTTAATTATTTTAAGGACTCGACAAGCATTTGGCATAATGTCGATGCTTGATATCGACCAAATATATTTTATACTATGCACAAAATTTAGTCTGACTACATCTCAGCCTTATACAACATATGTATTGTCCAATAAATTATATAAAGTAATTAAAGATAAAAATAAAGATAAAAAACATATACAAAAGATAAATATAATAAAAAATTACATATTGTGTCGGAGGTAAACCTTTGTAAATTCTTTAGTTTGTGAAATTATATTCTTGTAGACTTAATTTTGTGCTTTGAGAGTATTATCTTTTTTGAGAGTTTTCAGTCTTACAAGTTATATATTAGTTCTCTTTATTAATTTATATTTATATCATTTAATTTCATTTCAGTTTAGAACTGGTCCTCTTTATTAAGTTATATTTTTGTCATTTAATTCATTTTCAGTTACATTATACTTTTTATTAATTTATATTGATTTTTTTTTCAGTTACATACTAGTTCTTTTTATCAATTGTTATTTATGTCATTTAGTTTGAGTTACATACCAATCTCTTTATTAATTTTTATTTGTGGTATTTAATTTACTTTCAATTATATATTGATTTTCTTTATTAAATTATATATATTTTTAATTTTGTTTACTACCAATTATGTACTAGTCATATGTTTTAATTTATATTTAATGTTTAAGTCACATCCCTTTATTTATATGTCTTTTTTTTTATTTTTTTATTATTTAAATTACTTTCAGTTTATACAATTTTTAATTCAATAAACTTGAATAAAAGAAAGTTACATATATATTTTATTATTATTTTTATACTTTTTCAAGTATTCGTATTCTTTTTATATATATGTTTGGATTGTGTATAAAGTATTGGTTAAGGCAAACACAACATATCTTAATAATTATCATGTATGTAATTCTTTAAAATGTTAAAGAGTCTATTAGTTGAATTGAGAAAAACTTACAGGTTTTTTCATAATGATTTTATGTTAATGCATAATTATTTTGATACGTTGTGGGATGAAAACATAAAATATACTAGGTCTAAGGAAACTATACTAGATGAATATTTGAATAATTCAAAATAATATCTTAGATTAAGATGTTCACAAGCTTGAAACTATTTTATTAGTGATAAACATCAGGAAGGTCAGATAGTGAATATAAATCTATTTTAAGTTAAAAAATAATTAATATATTTTAAAAAATAATTATGATTGTATTATTATTTTTAATTATAAATATTCAATTACATAATCACTTCTTAATTAATTTTTAATATTCATAATAAATTATCAAAAAATAGATATGATTTTATATATCAAATTTCAGATTCAGATTATCTATTATTGTATGTTAAGTTTATTAAAATTAATATTTAAGAATTTAACATACATTTTTAGTATTTTTTTTGTTTTATTTTCATATGTGGTATGTGATAAGAATAGAAAAAAAATCTTTACAATAAGAGTTGATCGAGAAAAACATTTAAATGACTTAATTTTAATATCATTTAAAGATATTATATATATTATAATTTAGAATTGTTCTGACTAATGTTATTTATAAAATAATTTCGTGAAAAAAATTATTTTTAATTTCTAATTAAATAATACATATTTGTATAATTGATGTTATACTTATATTATTTTGTGACTTGTTTAAAAATAATTAATATTTGTATAATAATTGATGTTACACTTATTTTATTTCGTGACTTGTTTGAATAATTAGATGTGCCAAATTTAAGGTGTTAGAAATTATTTTGGCCAAATTCTAGAAAATGTAGATTTTTTATATAATCTGTTCAATAGAGCTCAAAATAACCTAATAAATTTTCAACAATGTTGAAAAAGATATTTTCTTATTGAGAATTTGGTTAATAAATTGAAGTTTGTCCAATATAATCACTGCAACAACAATTTAAAAATAATTACAAAAAATCTTTGAATGAATGCAGATTTCGCTTAGCAAATCGGATGAAAGATTGTGCTTATTAACGAAAATTTTGGTAAAATTTTTTTTATTCCACTAAAATGTTACTAACAAAATCTATTATTTTATTATTTGTTTAAATTGGATAAATGGCTTTAATATATATAGTTATTATTTGATTAAATAGATATAACAATATATTTTTAATTCCTTTTGATGTTTGTAATTGAATATTTAATGATGATTCACATATTTATATGGAATGCATTTGGATTTATGTTATTATGAATTAGTAGGTGAAACTATGTGTTTGGAATTCAAGTACGAGTCTAAGCCTCACATTGAATAAAAATGAGAAATTAAACAATATATAAGAAAGAAGATCCATAAACCTACTGTTTTAAGGTTTTGGGTTTAAGGTGGTGTCATTTCCCTATGTATGTTTGGCCCATTTCTCCTTCTTATGAGATCTTCCCAGTTATATTCCCTCGATTTTCCCAACAACCATAACAAGTAGTATCAGAGCCGAAGGCTCGCACCGACCTGATGGTGACCGACTCATACGATGAAAAGTGTAAAAGAGGAACTAAGAGCCGATGGTTCCGCTAAACTATCTTATAAATAATCTTGAATTAGATATCAATGTTTTATAAATTTTAATAAACATGGTTTTTTTTTTTTTGAAATTGTTGAATTATAATTTAAACTCAAATTATTTCAATTTCTAAACTGAGTGAAACTTAGAATGTTATGAATGTTAGCTATATAATTATAAAATTATAAAATGATGACAATATTGATTTAACAGCGACTTTAAAAGTTGCATTTAATATATATATATATATATATATATATATATATATATATATATACGGCAACTTTACATAATCAGTCTAATCCCTTAAAATTAGATAAGTTAGAATTAGACATTAATTAAAATGTATTTTAAAAAAAATCTTATTTATATTTTATCCCTTAAGAGATGAAATCTCATACTCCAAAGTTAAACAAAACAAAGAAAATCTATTTATCCTAAAAAAATAAATATTTTTAAAAAAATAAAGAAGAGAGCAATCAAAGTAATATATGTGACTTAGAGGAAAGGATAAATAAATATAAAACTGTAAGGATATTTTAATTCTTTTTGTTATGTTTAATGGAAATAAAGAAAATAAAAACAGTAAGAAAAGAATATAAGATGACAGTAATTATTTTCACTCTTTTGTTTGAGAGGACAATTTTTTTTTAGAAAAATGATACTTTGATACTATATTTTCTCTTATTTCCGTTTGACACTCTGACGTGGCATGCGCTGTTCCGCGTGACAATGAAAGAGAAAACGCAATTGTTTTTGGCATTCCACCCTTGAGATACATGTGTGTGTTCCAAAATTACAAACAGCGAAACACTTATTTGAACTGAGCTAACCACTTAGTGTTTTCACCCCTCAGACACGTGTGTGTTTCAAAACTACACACAGCGAACCACTTATTTGAATTGAGCTAACCACTTAGTGTTTTCACCCCTCAGACACGTGTGTGTTCCAAAACTACACACAGCGAACCACTTATTTGAACTGAGCTAACCACTTAGTGTTTTCACCCCTCAGACACGTGTGTGTTCCAAAACTACACACAACGAACCACTTATTTGAACTGAGCTAATCACTTAGACCTTCCACTCTTGAGACACATGTGTGTGTTCTAAAACTACACACAGCGAATCACTTAGGTGAACTGAGCTAACCACTTAGACCTACCACCCCTGAGACACATGTGTGTGTTCCAAAATTACATACAGCGAACCACTTATTTGAACTGAGCTAACCACTTAGACATTCCACCCCTGAGACACATGTGTGTGTTCCAAAATTACACACAGCGAACCACTTATTTGAACTGAGCTAACCACTTAGTGTTTTCACCCCTCAGACATGTGTGTGTTCCAAAACTACACACAGCGAACCACTTATTTGAACTGAGCTAACCACTTAGACCTTCCACTCCTGAGACACATGTGTGTGTTCCAAAACTACACACAGCGAACCACTTAGGTGAACTGA
>Ga0209489_101826_pt1 | contig 43818 bp, 18 predicted proteins | sample SiratrowhiteBW_FD_187527 | JGI IMG/M metagenome (GOLD analysis project Ga0209489, IMG submission 187527) | Root nodule microbial communities of legume samples collected from California, USA - Siratro white BW (SPAdes) (version 2) | ecosystem: Host-associated > Plants > Roots > Nodule | place... | reverse complement strand
AGAATCATGAGACATGTTTTGCATATAGAGGATCAGCAGAGTGCCATTTGTAGATTCATGATGCAGATATACCATTCCATGCGCGACAAGACTTTTATGAATGATGAAGAATTGTCCTCTTATTTGAGTTGGCCTGGGGACAGGCCAAGTTCAGTGGGAGGGGCTGAGCCTGGAGGAGATGAAGTGCAGAGTGATGCGAGAAATAAAGGTGCGCCAGTGGATAATGAACCAGTGAATGATCCACCCAATGAACCTGGAACAGATAAGGAACCACCTGTAGCTCCAGCAACAGAGGAGCCAGCAGTAGCTAGCCGTGCAGAACCACCAGCAGAACCACCAGTTAAACCATGTGAGGATTCACCAGTCAGGAAGAAAACACCAGTGATGAAAAAACCAGTGAAGAAAACACCAGTGAGACCAGCAGGACCATTAGAAAAGAAAGCAAAATCACCAACAAAGGAGGCATCAGAAACTGAATCATCTAGAAGGACAACAAGATCATCAAAGGCAGGCTCACCATTGAAGGAACCATTTGTAGCTGAGCCAGTTAGAAGATCAAAAAGAGTGAAAAAATAAAATAAAAATAAAATTTTTTATAAATAAGCCAAAAGTATTTATTTTAATAAAATAATTAATTTATAATTAAAAAAAAATAGAAAAATAATATATTATATTTTTTTAATATTATTGTTATTACTATTAATTATAATAATAATTATTAAATTAATAAGTATAATAATAATTATTAAATTAATAAGTATAAGTATAATAATAATGGTAACCTTACATAAAAACTCTTCTCTTTTAGTATGATAGTTAAGGATTTTGTAGCTGCTGTAGATAATAAAAATAGTATAATAATAAAAGTTTTTATTTTTTATTTTTGTGTGAAATTACATCAATAAACAAATTCAATGAAAACATTTATTCATTGTCGCCATTAAAACTGTCAAAAACAATCACGGTTTTAATTTTAATAGTATAATGAAGATATAAAATATCTATATCTTTGACACACTCGAACTTACGAAAACTTCAATCCAATCAGAGCACCCACCACATGTACGAGTAAAGCGTTCTCCAATATCTTAAAAAACATGCACAAACAAAGTTGTTGAAGAAAGAAAACGAGAAGAAAGAAAATTAAACTGGAATCACATATGGAAGAAGAAGGATTGTAAGCACTGATATAAACAAATTTACATCAAACTCACATACAGTAGAATATAAATATTAAATTTAACATCGGATCTCAAACAGTACAACTTAAAAAAAGTTTCACTTAATTGCAAAAATGTTACTATACATTTTTCTTTTTCGTTTTTTCTCTATAACCGACATAAAACTTGTGATAGAAAACCAATTTTACCTAATAAATAAATATGTACATACACAACTAATCATTACTATTTTTGGTCAAAGAGATAAAAATATTAATAAATTCTGTCTTTTCAAAATAGAATCACTCAGTCTACTTGATTGATTATAACTCCATTAATGTAATTCAAAGTAGTCTTTTAACACCAAAAGTTTCAAACATAAACAAACACAAGCTTGAAACTAGCCAGAGATTGCTATGAAAATAATTAGGAATGAAGCCTACATTAGCTACTTGAGGGTCACGAGACATTCCACAAAACTCGTATATGTACGTGGTACTCATGAAAACCATTCACGTTAGAGAAATTGTACAATGACACAACTTTTGTTATACAACAAAGAAAAGATAAGGAATAAGATCATTTATTATTTATTTTATTAGACAAATACATTTTATTTGATATTGGATAAAAGGGTATCCAACCCTTCTACACGAGTAATTTGTTCTCTATATAAATTACACATATTCAACAAAAGTCCTCACCCCATTCACAAATGTCATTCCTTTACATAAGTGTACATTCCCATTTAAAAGATACCCAATATGATTCCTTGGGATGTGAATTATTGTAAAAAAACATTGTATGAATTTCTTATGATAGTATGAGTTGGTTTTGAGGGGGGAAAGTATGGTGTGGTAGATGATGGTGTGGTGGGGTCAAACGTTTGGGTGAAGATAAGGAAGAGAATGATGAGAAACAGAGAATAGCTAATCTTTTGATATGTTTGTCATGAGCTTCTTGCACTTGTAAGTTGTAAAATGACAGTTTGCCACACACATCCAAAAAAAGAGTCTCCAACTTTATCACGTTAATCACGCACCTTCATGCTCTTCATTTTCCAAGTCATCACTATTCTCTACTTCTCTAGCCGTGACTCATGAGCTATAGAACCCACATGTAGATAGAAATAAATATTTACAAAAGGGAGTAGTTTACTCGGACAAAAGTGACATTTGCTTCTCTGGTTCATGAACGTAACGGATTCATTTGAAATTAAGGAGAATGCATATCTAATGTTAGATTTGTTTGTACGAACAGAAGAAAAAGTTTCCCTAGTCATATATTGTATAAATATGTAGGGAGAATGTTCTTTTATTTCAAAATCATCCCGATTAATTACTAACTTTAAACACCCTTTTTCATATATTTGAATCTCGACTATTTCCTTCAACTAAACATAATCCTAGTGGTACTTAAAACTTATACTTGTTTGAATTGATGAATGAAAACCATAAATTCATAATTTTAAATCAAAAAGAAATATCATTGAAAAGAATCAATTACGTATTTTGAAATTAATCATCATCTTGGTGGTTATAATACATCTAGGGCAAAGGGCTAGCAACCAAAGTGGAGTTTTCTAATTTTATTAAAAGCAAAAGGAATGATGCAATTAACTTATATAGTTATTTCCTGTATACATGAGACACATTGCAATTTGCACATTTCACTAAGTTTATCATACATAACCAGGGAAGATAGTGCACTTTGCATGCACACATATTTGATATATTATTTTCTTTAGTTACGATGAGTGGGATAAAAGTGGGGAAGAGCATATAATGCTAATCTTTTCTGCAAGTGTGGGGTCTGAGACTTTTCCCGCAAACAGTGAAAGTGAGGAATAAAGATGAGAAGCAAGCAAGAAAAGCAATGCTCACTGCTTTGCTTTCTCTCTCTCACTCTCTGTACATGATGCAGTATAGCAATGAGAGTTGATGCTCAGTGGCAAATAGCACGGATGAAAGGGCTCATTCTCCAACACTCTTAAAAGCCAAACAACATAACTTTTATATTTTTATACTTTGCTCCAAAAAATATCGAACCCTTAGCTTTAGATACCATATTTTTATGTCTCTTATTATTCAAACCTTGACAGTGTTTCATTCAATTCACTTTCAAATCACCACTTTTTCAGACACCACCAAATCACACCACACTGCCACAATAATTACGAATAGTCTCAGCAGCATATGCGATATTTTAGAAGAGAGAGAGAAGAGAAGAAGGCTATGAGGGTTGATAGTACAGTGCAGGCTAAGATGAGGCCAAGAAGCGAAAGCTACGGCCAGCCACTGCGTGTTTTGTGTAGCGTTGATCAGTAGCTGAAGAGCTTGAGACTCAATTCTCTGATAGTCACAGAGAGTGACACGCTGATGCTGTATAAGTTTTGTTTTGGATATCAACTACTGAACATAAAACAAATCAAAGATATCACATTCAATTCTACCCTATTTTTAAAATCACAACAGGCCAAAATAATTCCATCACAGATCCCAATGACACATTCAGAGAAACGGTAACATTAACAAGCTTTTCCATCATCCAAGCTTAATTTAGAACATCATAGTTATGGACGAAAGAGTAACACCACTCTCCAATTCATCAAAACTAATTACAGTTCACCTTAGTTTAAATCAATTGGCTAGCCATTTGAAATACATTTGATATAATATAACATGTTTGGAGAGATTCTCCTCCAATTTAGGAGAAAAATATTGAAACTGGTTTATCCATAAGTTTACAAATAAACTAATATATAAAAGTTCTCTTATATATCTTCTTTTATTTTTTATAATATTGAAAAACTATGTTAAGTAATTTGTGACAAGTCAATTTATTTTTTTCCTTAACATTTTCTATTCTACAAGTTTTCATGACAAAAATTTGTTTATATACATATAGAAATGTTTTCTTTGGATAATTTTTTCATAAAAAGGAAAGAAAATAGAATGAATTAGAATTATTTTCACAATATATGTGAAGTTAAGTTTTTAAAAAACTAAAGATAGAATTTAAACTGATTAGAGAAGCTTATTTTCTAATATTTATTGAAATGTTTTGTATCCAAACGGAATCAGAGTTCAACAAGAGAAACATCAACCAAATGGTTTAGAAATTAAATCACCATGTCTCTTTACATCTTAATGTCTCATTTCGTGTTCTTTAACTGAAACATATTAGAAGTCTCATTTCTTGTGCTTCCATTAGAAATCAACACATCACAAAAATAACTAATAATTAACTAAATGGGAATTGATTTTTAATTAAAAAGAGAGGAAAGAGGCAAAAGAAAACATCTAAGCTCCAGTCTGCAACAGTGAACCAGAACAATGAAGGGCACAAGGTAGCTTCCATATTAATTAAGAAAGTAAGAATTTAGACAATTGATGAACATCTAGGTGAATTTGGAGAGTGTATGAACACATTATGGTCTTAATTTTCCCGTCTGTTACATATATGTTCCTTTGAAGCGAACGTAAAGAACGAAGAGTGACTGACACAATGAACTACCATATACCTAAAGGAATTTAAGACAATAAATTATCAGAGTTGGCCTATTAAATTCTTCCAAAAGTTGTAAAGAAAAGATCTACCACTCTACCTCTTACTCCTCTTTATCCTCCCTCGTGCTTTCACATCTAGCTAGCTAGGGCAAAGCAGTATATTGCTGCGGCACATCACCCCAAGCATTGACACCGCTACTCCAATTGCTTGCATTATCATTCCCTGGGCCACCACTACTGGTAGTAGTAGCTGTAGGAGTAGGAGTCACCGAGGCATAAGAATTCCCAAAGAACCACTCAGTGGAGGGTGTGTGCGTGTCCCCACTTGGACCATGTTCTTTTCTACAGTTCTCAACGGGGAAAATCCCTGCCTTTGAAACCTCAAGATTTTGAAACAAAATGGGTTGTGGTTTCTGTGTCTGGTTCTCAAGATGGTTAACCGTTGATGATACCCCACCACTTCCAATATGATCTTTCTGGCCGTTATCTCCACCAAACAGCATTGCCAATCGCTGCTGCTGTAGCTTCCAGTGCAAGTCCTGGTTTATAGAACTCAAAGACTCAATGGAAGAAGCGTGACCGCTGTGAACATTCATAGCGCTCATACCTTGGATTGCACCATTGTAAGAGAAGGGGTAATTGAGAGCAGCGAAAGAACTTGGGGTGGTGCCAGGAGAAGGGTCAAGGTTGAAACAGGAAGAAGCACTAGAAGTGTCCCCGAAAGAGGAAAATTGGTTATAAGGTGTTGGAGGGTGATGGTGAAGCCTGGGGAAGGGTAACCCTCCAAGGTGAAAGTCCATGGAAGGAGGAAGAGCATGAAGGAACTTGAGGCCACCAAGGTCTGAAGAGGAGGAACCAGAGTCCTTGGAGTCACATGAAAGCCTTGAAGACCTCACCTTCTTGTTCTTCCTGCATCCACCGCCAATAGGGACGTTACGCAACGCCCCACCTTTTGTCCAGTATCTTCTACATGTCTTGCAGAAATGCCTTGGCTGTGTGAGGCTGTAGTTGTTGTAGTAGCAGAATTTGGTGTTGGGTGAGTCGCATCGTGGACACTTGAGGCCTTGCTCTTGGGGCCTTGTGGAGGAGCCTTTTCTGCCACCTGAACTTTGAGTCTCTTGGTCTGTTGTTACTGTTGTGGCTGGCTTTGAAGGTGGTATGTCATCGGGTGACATGGTAAAAGTGGGGAGAGAAAGAGGGAAGAAAAGTTGAGAGAAAGTAAAGGAGGTTTGAGTTTTGGCCTTGTGGGGTGGGAAAGCTAGTTAGGTTCAGTTTTCAGTTTCCTTTTGCAGAGGCAAACATACTCACCAATTGAATGATTTCATGCATAAGGAAGAGAAGTGGAAGGAAGGGAGGTTCTTGTGTCTTTGATGGGCACCTGTGATCCTCATCAAAGAGGGTGATTGGGAATTAGTAAAATGATGTATGAGGTTGGGTAACTGGTCTTTTTCAGATCTAATGGAATAAAGCAAGTTGTGTCTCTATACACATAATTGTATGGGAGAGAGAGAGAGAGAGAAGGGCACAGATGTCACTAGAATAAACAGTCGGTAAGGTAATATATATACAAGAGATAGAGAGAGAAAGGGGAAAGGAGGAGGATGATGATCCAAAACAGTTGTGTCAGTATGAGTGATCCACTATATACTACGACAAAACTATTAGACTGAGAACAATGTCCTTTAATATGGTTATTAAATAATAATGGAAGACGTGTAGTGGGGTTTGAGGAATGATAATAAGGGTAATCAAGTTTAATCATGTGATACTGCTAATTAATGTCCAAGTATTAGCACAAGTATATAATTACTTAGTATTGCGTAATAAGAAAACATAACTTTCCCTTCTCAGCTGGGACATGTTTAACAAACTTTTTCGTCATACTTGCAGGTCTTTTCTTTCTCTTTTAAGTTATATATACGTGGATTTTGACACTTGTGCTTGTCTACTATTGTAAAATTCCTAGCCACAAACATTTTAAGTGGACCAAAATTATGTTGACTTTTACTCTTGAAAATAAATGTTCTTGCAACTGATTGCGTAAGCAGCACGTATAAGTGTACCAAAAAAGCAGGTACATCAATACATTTCCATAGGAATCAATAAGTTTGAGGCATACAAATATTTCTCTTAACAATTAAGTGTAAGTCACCAATATTTCTTAAGCAGCTAAACTCTCTGGTTATTGTCTTTCAACATAGCATCAGCCACCCGTAGAGCCTGCAACCAAGTGTCACTTGCTTCTTTCATTACAGCAGTTAAGTGATAAAAATAATTGAGACAGACAATACATAAAATGAGGCTACGCATGAATGAAGAATGAAGAATGAAAAGTAAGGGATATAATTAATAAAATGGTACATGACCTACAGAATAACTTAAGAATATATATATATATATATATATATATATATATATATATATATATATATGTATGTATACACACATATATACATATATGTATATATATAAAAGCTACAATGGAACCAGCTAGAGCAACAAATGATAGGGGCAATAGGAGTAGAGAGGATGGTACGTAGGAAGGGGAAGAGAGAGCTGAGTCAGTAAAGGAAACATAACAACAGCAGTACTCCAGCACTGGGTGCTCTGTACACTGCCAACAGCTTGTCTATTTCTTTCTTTGAAACGTCCCTTTTGAACCAAAGATTAACTGCACCTCTGTTACTTTTCCATGAAGAATCCCTAATAAAAGCTCACACGTGTAATATATATATATATATATATATATATATATATATATATATATTCTAGCTATGCATCTAACCCTTATCTAGCTTATGTAAGTAACATCATTAGCTCTAGTTAATTGCAGTGAACTTGTGGTCTACTTTGGCCAGCATAGCACTGGTCCATTATGAATTATATATGAGCATCTGGCCCGCCTCTACCACAACCCTTTTATGCCACTTAATTGAACAACAGATTGAGTAAAAGTGGTACAACCTCTTGAAAAGTCTTGTTCAGTTACAAGTGGAAAGTTGATTAGTTTATTGAACTGATAGATTATGTTATTTTTCCTTTAAAGTTTTAAAGTAGAAAATCATAGAATGATCCAAGTACCAACAGAATAGACTACACACTAACACAGACACCTTAGTTTCTTTTGCTCCACAACTATTGAAAAAGAAAAAAAGGAGGAAAAGAAAAAAAGAAGAAGCAAGAGATAGAGATAGAGGAAGAGCTGATTTCAATTCAATCCAGTCTGCTTGACGTCTGTTTCTATATTTGAGCCTGACATATGGAAGGAAGTACGTATGTGAGAACCCTTATAACTGCAAAGATACCAATCTATAACAGGACTTTAACGGTCGTGATCAACCATTTCCCTGCTTGTCTCGTTGTAGCTTAGTTCTTTCTGGGAACCAGGAGATCTAAAGCATAACGTGCAATAGAAAAAGAAGATTTACTTTGAGGTTACTATGCAGCACAAGCCAGCACAAGTCAGGACACGTCTCTGATTGACGGCTATTCCCAGAAGCCAATTACCCTTTTGCAAATTAATAATGGATTGTTGTATATATGCAGAGTAAAATTTAATAAAACTTCAAAATATGTACATTATGTACACATTCATTGGCACTGCCTTAGGCTTATTTCTAATAATAGCATGCATAGTTTTGAGTTTTGGCATTAAAAGTGGGCAAATATAGAAACAAGAATCTCTTGTCATTGCTGTGTTGTAACAAGCTAGGCTGGTGTGGAGTTTGATCACAGCTATAGCTTGGTAGCAACCAAACCACCGACCAATTCATGTGTTGTATGGTTGTGAAGAAACGTGCAGCGCCTTAGGATTACTGGTTTGGTTCTACCCAGGTAAAAAAACAACGAAGGAACACGTGAGAGGAGTGGCTGGATTCCCGTGAGTAAGACCAAACCACTAACCATAACCATAACCATAACCATAACCATATCATACATTACATAGAATAGCATAGAAACCAGGTTTCCACCAAAACCTTAAGTCTCACCAGTATTCCTTCTTATAATCTATCTTGTACTAACTAATTCTAATACTGTATGCTCCTTCAACATTAATTCATAATTTTCTTAAAAAAAAAAAAAGAAAGGACGATAATAAACACCCTATTTTTTATATTTTCATTGTTTATTTCTATTTCTCTTGAGAAAAATAAATTACAATTATATATTATATACATACTCTTATTTCAATTATTTTACTTTGGCTTTTTGTTTAATTGGGACTTCGAGTTGTCTAAAATAGGGAGAGTGAACATCAGAAGAAAAATAAAATCATTATTAATTAGAAAATTATTCATTCAGATTGTAATATTAATTTTAAATTTTATTATAACTTTTAATTCTTAATTTTGTAATTAACAATTATGAGGTACTTATTCTCTATCATATATTCTACTCTAGATAGTTGTATATATTTGCATGCTTGTGGGATTTTTCACCCATGGAAGAAAAGGAAGAAGTTAAATAATTTATTTTAAATTAATTAAGTATTAAATTAGCAAGTTTATTATGTGTATTTTAGATTGAAGTAAAACTAATAAATAAAATTCAATAAGCAGTAGACATTTTCATTATTGATAAGGAGTTTTATTATATTAAATAAAATTAAATTAGGGATATAAATTTTGTAAAACTGAGAAGGAGATTATATAATTATAATTTGGAAATCAAGACATTTTTTTAGATGAAAAACATATTTATTTATGTGTAATTAAAAAAAAGTTTCAATTAAGATTAATTATAGTTACAATAATATAAAAACTCAGTTTGAAGAGATATTTTTAATTTATTGCTGTCTGCAAATATTTAAAATCTAGATTAAGATTAAGAAATAATATTTAAAATAATAAATATTAATTTCAACTTGACTCCTTTAAATTAAAGAATTTGTACTCACTATTTATCAAGATTGAAATCTAAAAGAGTAAGTGGTTGGTTTTAAGAATGAATTTTTATAGTTTGCTTGAAGAATATATATAAAAAATGTTTATAAATTGTATAATGTGGGCATTTTGTTTTTCATTATGACTTTTATAAGAATTAATAGAAAAACCAGACACTTTGTCGTAGTCTATTAATATTTTTAAATTGTTTTTATTTTTTTGAAGACATTTAATCTCATTATTATTTTCAGATGTGAGTTTAAAAATACAGCAGATATAATGACCAATACAGACTTTGCTATGTAGGATTGGTGTTTATTTTTGGTTGAACAGATAGGAGGTAGGGATGTATTTTTCGTAGGCAACATATGGTCTTACCTCTTGTTTTTTTGTGTACTTTATTGTGAACTTCTGCACATGGGTGAGACACCCTATTGCCTCATTCTTTTATTTATATACTTGTTATTCTTGATAAAGAAGTAAATATTACATTTTCTAAAGAAATAATAAATAATTTACACAACGGTTAAAAAGGTAAAATATTGGATAGCAATAGAGTTTAAAAGATAAAATATGCAAATAATGAAAAAAAAAAATAAAAGAAAGTTTCATGTAGATGTTTACCTGGCTTTCTTTGATATATAAACATTTTTTTAACAAAAGATTACCATGTGACACCATGAAACCAAATTATGTAAGATTTTTTTTAATATAATGAAAATACGAAAAATTTATATTTTATCAAAAGTAAAAATTGGCATATTCTGAGAAAAAAACATAATTTTATTTTTCATATTGATTTTATAATGAAAATTAATTAGAAATAAAAAAATTTATCTCGAGAAAACCTTTGATGTAAAATATTTGTTTTGCAGATAATTAACGAAATGAAACTTTCATTCTAACTAGAAAGGAGTGTGTGAAACAAAAAGCGAAAATATCTTAACCCAAAATTAATTTTGATCAATCAATTTTTTTTTTATGGGCACATTTGATCAATCAAATTATTATTGAAAACTCAAGATACCAAACAATCTTGACACAGTTAATAAAGAAACACATTATGCATTGACAAGATGTCTTTTTGTATTTTAAAAAAAAATTTATTCATGTTAAATGAAATGTGTTAATTTGATGAGTAATAACTAGAAAAATAAAATTTATGTTTTGCTTATCTGCATTTTTAGATCAGACAAAGATAAGATCAATATCAAGATTCACGTGGTTTGATTGGATAAGGTAAAGCACTAGGTGTGTGAGTGGCTCATCATCTATGTATCTATCTGCAATGTGAAAAAAGAGGCTCCCTCCATGATTTCTTTCTCATTGGAGGAATTTCCAAAGACACTGTCCTACACGGGAGGACACATGGGTACAGTAAACAAGGGTATAAGAGATTTGTCTTTCAAATGCATATTTAATTAGTGACGTTAAGTGTACTGATCAAAAAAAAAAAAAAAAAACTCACCCATATATATTATATTAAAAATTGTTTATATTACTAAATATTTATTATGTATTGTACTTTGTACAAGAGTTTTAGAATTTGACCTTAGTGTTTATAAATTTTTCAAATTTTGATATTATTCTATACATTTAAGTTTTTTTTCATTTTAGTCATAAAACTAAACTTTCCATTTTACTCTTGAGTATCATATTTTAATAATTTTTTATAATCTCTAATATTTTCTCATTAGCTTCGGTTTCACCCAAAAATCATACAAAGTCATTTAAATTGTAGTTAAGAATGCAAAAATCTCCAAAACTTATTGTTTCAACACAAGCTCTAATTCAAATAAATCATTAAAACTATAATGTTGTCTGTCTTCCACTTTTTGAAGTAAAAATTGGAGCAGTGTTTATTAGTAACTGTTGATTAATCTTACATGTTATAATTTGTTGAAGGACATGCGATAATCATCCTCACTTCCACTTTTTTAAAGTAAAAATTGGAGTAGTGCTTATTAGTTATTAGTAATTGTTTGATTAATCTTACATGTTATAATTTGTTTAAGGACATGTGATAATTATTCTCTTTAGTAGAAAAATGATATTCTATTATAGTTCTAAAGAACATTTTATGTCGGTTCTGAAACCGAGGTAGATTAAAACAATGTAAAAAATCTTGGACATATAACGTCGGTTATGCAACCGATGTAATACGTATATTATTATGTCGGTTGAAAATAGAAACCAACGTCATATATCCAACTAAAATAACTAAATACGAGCATAAGAGGTGAATACTACATCAGTTGGAGCTGGAACCGACGTAATAGAAGACTTTTTACGTCGGTTGTAGCTTACAACCAACACAAAAAGTGCTCTATTACGCCGGTTATAACTTACAACCGACATAAAATCTCAATCCTTTTTTTTTAAAAGAAAAATCCAGAACTTTCCATAATTCTTTAACAAATCTTTAATCCATACAATGAAACACTACAAAAATTTTCAGAATTTTTTTACAAGTATAGATAGGTGAAATAAAAAAAAGATGTGAAAAATACTACAAAAATAAAAAAGAAATAGTAAACGATGAATTTTTTTTTAAAAAAATTGTGTTCGAATCTCCTTTGGGGATTGTCCACAAGCTTCGTTACGTTGTTTCGAGCAACTTTCATTTTTGGAGTTCAATCCGAGTTCTCTATCAAAAGTTATGGTCATTTGAAGTTTTTTCGTCCTAAAATTTTTGAAACCCAAAATTTATGGTACAAGCATATAAAAAGTAGTCCAAGCATATAAAAAATAGTCCAAGCATACAAATAATACAACATTTCCAAGATAAGAAAACATATCTCTTGTAGACAATGAGAGCAAAACCAATGAACGCAAATGAACCCAAATGAAATCTATTAAAACTACTAAATGCAAAAATGGAGTGAATGAAACCACAAAGGCGACGTACCAGTGAGAGTTAAATCGAAAAGCGAATCAATCGCACCCAAAATGTGAACCAAAAACGTCAACTTAAAGAGTGTTCCAAACCAAACTTGAAGAGTGAACAAAACTGGGAGAGAGACCAAAACAATGACACAATAACACGCGCAACAATGAAAGAGAAGGCAAAGCGACAGGGCTCAGTGAAAAAGAATGAAACATAAGAATAAAGCACAAGAGTATCGTAAATCCCTAATTTTAAATTGAGAGAGATACTACGTCGGTTAACCGAGTAGTATCTAGCCAAATTTTATCCAATTTTTTTCCAAAATTCACTTGCGTGCCATGAGGGAGACGTAGTATCTCTACTGCCATTTCAAATTTTAAATTTACATCATCGATTATTATTTAGGAAATCGATGTAGAATATGATATATTACGTTAGATTTATGTAAACCGACGTAATATCTTTTCAAATATTTTAAAAAAATTGAGAAATGTGATATCTTTTTATTTTTATTTTTTTTTACCAAAATCAGGACACCTGTCATGAAAGAAACATCATTGACGAGTATGGTGATACATGCATAAAAGGTTTTGTAAAGTTTGAAAAACTTGTATCAAAACAACATTATAATAAAGGAGTATAACACCATGGGATGATTAATTACTTGTGTCATAACAAATATTAATAGATATGGACAAATATGAATTGATATGAACATAATTTAGGTGCTACGTGGTTTATTTGATGGGAGTAGAAATTGTTAAATATTTGTGTCTTTTAATTACAAAGACAAAACAATAAGCTATATATATATATATATATATATATATATATATATATATATATATATATATATATATATATATATAAATATAATTGTGTATATATAGTATTGTATGGAGTAGACTTCCTAAATATTTTCTATAATTAACTTTTACCTACTAACAAAAAAGTTTACATTATGCCACATTTTCTAATTCTGTTTAGATATGTTTTAACATCAACAATGCAAATGCTTTGTTTATATAAAAAATTATCACTTGTTTTTACATCAGCTATTCATTAACAAAGTTATGAACCTCCTTTGTTATTTTAAACCAGAGTCAGTCTATTAATTGAGTCAAAAAATTTCTTATATAACCAACTCCAGACTATTCTTTGATACAAAATCATTTGGATAAATGTTAAATTTTTCTTTTGAAACTCTGGTATATTGCACTATTCAAAAAATGTTCTTGATAGCGGTGGATTTACTTAAGGCAAAACTACCTTCTATATTTGTTCTTACTCACAAAATTTAAATTTAAAGAAATTTAAATTTTAGCTAAAAAAGAAGTCATGAAAATAATTTGAATTGAAAGTTTTACATAAACATGGAAAATTCTCTGCTTTTTATTTATGACTGAGAGATGATGTGCATTAACATTTTTTCTATTTAGATCTAGAATCCAAATAAATGCAGAAAGGAAAGAAGAAGCAGTGGTAGTAAATAATAAAGAGCAAGTAGTACCAATACAATGCTATTGATTCGTTTCGTACTTTTTCATTTATCATATCGATGGAAGTTAATGTTAACGACAAAATTCAGAAGCATAGTTTCCCTACGCCAAGTATTAAGGTTCGTCAAATGAACCATCGCTATCACTTCTGATACGAAACACGGGGTTGACTGAATCTCAATGTCATAAAAGAAAACATTATTGTTATATAATAATCATATATATAGAAAAAGGTAAAATGCACAAGTTGTGTCCTTTTTCTCTTCAATGTATGGTTCTTGTAGACAGCTACGTATACAGCTCCTGGTAATGCAGCATCAGCAATATTATCTACCTATCTATCTGCACTGCAAACTGACGATTCTGCATGCTGCTGCTGCAAGTGCCTGAATACGAAGCCGTCTTTGATTCTTAGATCTTGACAATAATAAATGAAAATAATTAATTAATTTCTGTGAAAACCGATGATCCCAGCATGCTAGCTCTCAGTGCTACTATGTCCCTATTACTGAATAGTTCTTCCCATCCAAACTCTCTTACCTTCTTCACCTTTAATATGCTCATGCATGCCAAGGTTCTACCCTCCCTGCTCACATTGTCTATCACTAGTCTTCATTATTTATGATGCATTGATAGATACTGTTTTCTTAGACACACACTTGTTAGATACATTTGGAGTCGTGAACTCTTGCATTCTTCTCTATAAATAATTCAATATTAAAAGTTACTGCTGATTCTTCTCTAATTTTTTTTTTTTTTTTAAGGTTTAGCCTTTATGTGGGATGAGGTATAAAGGTTTAAAGATTATATAGTATAGTTACTGATATCAGAGTTGTTTGATTTTTAGTTTAGATGTCTTTTAATGTAGTTACATATTTAATATGGTTACATATTCAAGATTTAAACTTTAAATTATCGATTAAACAGAATTTTAATATCTAATGTAGTTATATATATATATTTTAAATTTGAACCTAGTAATTAATAATAGAGTTTGTGCAGGTTGATTATTATTTTTATTTTGTATTCTGTACGCTTTAAATTTTACATGATATATATTTCCATAATAAGCATTTTACATAAAATTCTTAGGGTAATTTATTTTATAGTTTTTTATGTTTTTAACAGTCTCTAAATAGTAAAGAAGAAATTAGTATTAATAGTATAAAATTAGCAGTAAACATAAATATATTTAACAAAATAAAGTACAATAAAAATAAAAACCTTATACTTTTATTTTGTTAAGGAATATTGTTCAATCGCATTCCAAGTATGATAAGAGAAAAAAAAAAGATGAAATAATATTTACGTTATTTACAAGATATTATATTATACATATAAAAGTAGTCGTAGTCATGATTAAAGGAGGTTAAATCAAACCGAACTCGTAAGGATAATATAGAAAAGAAAAAAATAAACTTAAAGAAAATTAATAAAAGATGATATTTTTTTTTATGTCGAAAAACAGAATAATTCAAACAGATTTTTCATCATTTATTATTTATTATTTGTAATATGCACTTTAACCATTTTTTTTAGTACTTGAAAACATCTTTCTTCAATTTGTACGTTTTTTAAAATTTAGATACGCCCATCCAAATAATTGGGGAGCATTTCATTTATCAGAGCTTTCTAAGTATATAAAAACTAAATTATATTCTTCCTCAAACTTAGAAAAAACATGAAAAGCCTACACATCCTAACATGTTATTATAACCCTACAGTGCATGAACGTACACCGTGGTGACATCAAACTTAACCCCAACAAAACTTTAAGAAGCTAATTCAATAGCTTTTTTAGTAGTTATAGAAGTATCAATCCTAGTTGGAAATCTTCTTCTCTAACATATTTGCCCACCTTTTAAAAGTCCAACTTTGTTCCTTGTGAATGGGAGCAAAACTATCAATTCACAAGGATTTATCATTCCGTAAGAGGAACAAAATCACTCTTAGAAGATGTTTACTTAATCTAAACAACAATTTGAGAGTAGTCAACAAGACTAAGCATGTCTCCAAGCCTATCATCATGATAAAAATCCGAAGTATGATGCACAACCACAGTCGCAGCAGCAACATCAACATCTTCTTAAAAGGAGAGTGGTAAACAACTTCAACTTGTGAAGACACAACACCCGCACAATTATTCACTGTAGGAGGAATAAGAGCACCCTTAGGAGAAGTTTGCTTCGCAGGAGGAACAAGGTCACCCTAAGGAGAAGTTTGCTTATTTCTTTAGCAATGGAAAAGACGTCAACAAGACTAGGCATATCTTCAAGACTATCATCATGATCAAAACTCGAATGATGCATATCCACAACTGTAACAACATCATCATCTCTCTTAGAAGGAGACCTAGAAACAACTTCAAGTTGCAAAGACACAATACCCTCAAAATTATTCTTTGATACTTTTGGCACAAATCACTGCTTGGTTTTTAAAGGTTTTTCCTTATGCTCCTCTTGCTTACTTCTGCGTGAAGAAAGCTCATGACCTATCATTTTTCACAATAAACAAAAAGCTCACGCCTCTCAATTTTTCATGGTGTACTCATCTAATACAAGAGGAGTCTCAATTCCAAGAGCAACGGAGAAAATAGGCATCGATTACCAATATTTCAAGGATAAATCATACATGCGAACCCAACACTAAGTCTTAATCATTTTCATGGAGGCACAAACAAAATCTTTGGTCCATGCGAATGTGCAAAGAAGACCAAGTGTCAAATTTCAGGATCTAACAATCAATAAGTGTCTTATATCTTCAAGAGAGAAAAATTCAAATTCACAAAAACCCTTACCCAAAGGAACTGTTTTCCATGGCCCTAAAGCAGTCCATACCGTACTCAACTTCTTACAAAGATCCATATTCGTGAGAGGTTTGTCTCCTTTGTTTAACAGAATCCTACCATGCAAATGATTTTTGCAGTCTTCCAACCCTGCTAAACGCACCTCCTCAGGAATTTGGATAGTAACAAAGTCACCCTTAATGCATGGAGACAGAGTTGAGAAAGAGGTATATTGAATGCAAAAAGCTTGAGCGAAACTTTTTTTCCTTGTCCCCAAGAAAACTTAAGCAGAGGCTTAGAAGCTTCCTTATCTTCTAAGCACCATCAAGGAATTTGAAAACATGTAGATGATGTACCCATACAACCAACAAGAAGCATACAACAAATTTCAAAAGCAACAAAAGAGCAACACAAACACTAAAAGTAGGAATGTATGCCTCCAAAACACTATCACAAAGAAAGATTGCATCAAGAAGCTTTAGCTAACCCTAGCACAACCTCTCCCATCATTCCCCAAATGTTTTCCAAAAAAATTCAATATAATTTCATATTTATGACCATACATACTAATTCATATATATATATATATATATATATATATATATTATGTATCATTTACTAAATTCCACTTAACTCATTTTAAATATTTTTCTCACATAAACCTTAACTTCATGAAATCATAATAATAAGTACAACCTACATATCTTCCTTTTGAATGACCCATAATAAGCATTAAAGACTAACATATGACTCATTCCAAACTCTTTTAATAATATGATAACCTCAACTACATGGTGTCAGGATAGTCTAATGTGTAAAGTCTATACATAATAATAGTGCAAGAATCTTATTTAACTTCTTCTCACAATTTGATGTCTTTATGTGTGTAATTTACACTATTAGTGTGATAATCTCATTTATTTAATGAGTTCATTTACTCAATATCACTATCTAGTTATCAATCTTTTACTTGTCCACCCACAACATCTCATATCTTAATTATTATATTATTCCACTTTCTCAACAAACCAAATTACCCCTTGGTAATTTTTCAAACATGTGAATTATTCAAATGAGTTTATAACTAACACAATTCATCTATATCATTCAATATGTAGTATATTTTCTCATCATATACTTTCATTCATCACATACAGGCAGATATTTGTAGTCTCTCATCATATATTTCTCATTACATATTTTCATTCATCATTCAGTTATATCAATACATACATATAAAATCAATGACCATATATGTGTACATGTACATATGTGTGTGCGAGCGTATGTGTATGGGTGGATGGGTGTGAATGATACCTTATACATCTCTAGAAGAAACTCACATTGCTTGAGTATAAACAATTCAAGAGAGAGATTGTTGTTGCAACATCTCTTAATTGAGCATCCAACATTAGCCTAAGCAACCAAAACTCTAGTGAAAAGAGAAATAACCCTGACTCTTTATCAATTAAGCAACATGACTCATTGCATTAAGCCAATAACTTCATAATCCACTCCAAACTTTGGTTCTTTATTGTGTGAACAACCACTTGTGGTTTGTGCAATGAAAGTTTCAAATAAAAGAAAATTTTCGCACTTGATCCGCATGCAATCATGACCAACATTTGACTGTTACTCGAAAGATCATCCCAACACTCGAACAAATATAAAAGAAAAAAAAACACAACAATCACATAATATTACAAAATTTCTAACTCCGACAATTTTTGAAAAGTTTTAAACATGAAAAATAAACTCTTTTCCATTCAAGACTATATAAAATGCTAATTCAACTCAATTATGTTCCATTAACATTCAAAATGAGTAAAAACTAGCATAGTCTCAATTGGTTCACATTAATAACAAATGCAATACTTCAATTTCCTAAACATGCCATTGTAAGTCCACTACGACATCTAAATTAAAATAATTTAATAGACGTAGATAATCAGTTTCCATTACCTCAAGGTAGTGTTGCTAAAAAAATATTCAAACTAATATTGAACTAAGTTGAATTGTATACAAAATCTGAGTTATTTAAACATAATTATACTAAACTATTAAATTAACCTAATTTTTAAAAATTAGATTTCTCCTAAATAAGACTATTTGAACTAAATTAGACAATAACTTATGAAATTTTAAAATATACTTCAAAATAGGATGTTCGTTGGTAATAATTCAAAAATCCATATAGTTTAAGAAATTTAGATTAATTTATTAGTTTAGTTCACTCAAACCATAATGCCTGTTAAGCACATTTCCTTTAAAATTATTATACAAATCAATTCCCTGAAAGTACTCTTAAAATTTAGTTTTAATTTTATAATGATTTGATTCAACTCATACGTTTTACACACCCTTACCTCGAGATAGTTTAATCCTTAAGAAATCATCAAAACCAAAATTTCTAATTCCCAAAATAGTGCAAAATGCAAAAATAAATAAATAAATAAATAAATAAATAAATAAATAAATAAATAAAATTCTAACCAACTTCTACACTTCAAAAACGTAAAACCAGTATTCAAATTTCTTATCGATAACTCTATATTTATCTTTGTCATTGAAAAGAAATAAATAAACTATTAGTTCAGAAATTTAAATAGAATGCAGAAAATTTAAAACTTAGAAAAATGAATTTTTATAATAATTGAAAATAAAATGTCTTCAATCCATTTATAATATTCTTTGAAAACATATTTATTCTTCATTTAATTTAAATTTATTTACTGTTTTGGATAAAAAATAATTTTGAGAGAAATATTTTAGTTAAAATTTACAGTTTAGAAACTAATTTTTTTAGTTTTAAGGAGCTAACTATTTTTTCTTTTAATTTAAAAGACTAAAATTATATTCCATACTGACACTGAACGTGTTATTACAGTAACTGTATTTTTTTTGTTTAACTTAGTGTTTTTGTGGAAACATAAAATGTCAATATAACTTCGAAACGTAAATAATTCGAAGATAATCAAATAAAGCAAGAGAAAATAATTTCGAACCAGTAGTCATGGCTTGTGATATTGTTATTATTATTAATAATAAATTATGTAAATTTTAAATTGTATATTTATACAAAAAAAATAAGTTATTTATTCGAAAACATATACTTTATACATTTTATAGACAAATTTTTAAGTTAAAATACATTAAATCAGTTTATAAACAGTTGATCCAATTAGGATCTTTAGATAACCCACACATAGGCATCAATCATTTGCAAGAATGAGGACTGAAAAAGTATCAAAAGATTCCGTTTGAGGTGCAATGCAGAGGTCCATGTTGAAGTACATTGAATGGGCTTTCTCAACTTTTTTTATACCTGATTGAGGGTAATTACCTTTTGACTCCCATGGTTTCTTTCTGCACCTCCATCATCGCCGTATTGAAAATGTCTAAAGTGCCCATACTGGACTGTACAATTTTGAAAAATATTTTGAATTTATCTGAGATATAACCATATTTCCATCGTGAGGTTCTTTTTAACACATGTGAAATTGGGTTTTTCCAGTTAAACTTCTCAATGATTTTTTTTTTCTTAATTTTATTTTAACTTAAATCCTAAACTTCTCAATGAGTTTTTTCAGTTAAAAATATGTGTATTATATTTTTAAATTATAATATAATTAATAATAGAATAATTAATTTTTATTTTATTCAGATGATATTTTAAATTTTTGAAAATTTTTTCATATTTTTTAATTTCTATATTAATTACCATTAGAGTTAAGTATTTTCGTTAGGAATTAAGTTTTACAAAAATAAGTATAGTTCAACATAAAAAAATATATTAATTAGTTTATTTGTTAAAATTTTATATTTTAATAGTTATTTTTGAATTTATTATGTTAGATTATACATTAATTTATTGATTTAAAATAAATCAAAGATGAAACAGATAAATTAGTTTCACTCTGCAGATAATAACTACTGTTATATTAGTTTATGTTATTTATCTTCCAAACTGTAATAGGATAGTATTTCCTTAGGCAAAAACTTCCTGCACCCATTAATTTTGAGTCCCACCTCATCACATACACGAAAAATACAGAAGTAACTTTACCATCACATACAACAAAATACAGAAGTAGCTTTACCATTAATTTCCAGATAATATTTTTCTTGAAAAGTATTTTTCAAAATAAAAATGCACTCTAGAAAATTCTTTTTGAAATATAAATTTTATGTTTTGAAAAACATTTTTCAAAAATATATTTCAGAAAATGTTTTTAAAATATAAAATTTATATTTTAGAAAAAAAAATTATAATATATTTTTAGAAAGTATTTTCTAAAACTTATTTTTGTTTAAAAATTATTTTTAATTTTTTTTTAAAATGGAGTGTAGGTAAGTGATGGGGTGGTGGAAATTTTTGCCATTTCTTTAATATAGCTTGGTTAGCAAGACAATAATAAGTACTTTTCACTTTGACCACTTCTTTTCCCACAAGTCAAGCTCCTGAAGAAAACAAAAACGTCACCAGATACGTCACGAGTAAGTCATACGTCACCCAATACGTCAATACAAAATCCTTCATCATGCATGCACTTATAAATAGCTCTTTCTCCCTGACACTCCCTCATCCTCCATTTATCACTACCTTTACTCAAACAGATACACACACTTCCAGATTCTCTTCCTTCATTCATTTTCTCATTCAAATATTGTAACAGATCGAAATGGCATCACAAGCTGAAGTTGAGCATCCCAGAAAGGCATTCGGATGGGCGGCTAGGGACCCTTCTGGTCTTCTCTCACCTTTCAACTTCTCCAGAAGGTTCCCAATCTCTTCACTCAACACATAGTCTGTTATTGCAAACAAATGTTAAGAACAAAGTTCATTTTTTTTTTTTCAGGAAAACTGCTGAAAAAGACGTGGCTTTCAAAGTGTTGTATTGTGGGATATGTCACTCTGACCTACACATGGCAAAGAACGAATGGGGCTTTTCCACCTATCCACTAGTGCCAGGGTATATATACATGTACTTTAGAACTGCTAACTCTAATGCTCTACGACTCTATAAATTAATGACACTTGATTTTAGACTATGATTTCATAAGGCATTTTGTTTATTAAACATTGAACTATACTATATATCAAGTAACACATTCAGTTTGGTTCTAATAATGTAATAAATGGTGCAGGCATGAGGTGGTTGGTGTAGTGACTGAGGTGGGAAGCAAAGTAGAAAAGTTCAAAGTTGGGGACAAGGTAGGTGTGGGATGTTTGGTTGATTCCTGCCGCACCTGCCAAAACTGTTCTGACAACCTTGAGAATTATTGTCCACAATATACTCTCACATATGGTGCCAAGTATAAAGATGGTACCATCACATATGGAGGTTACTCTGATTCAATGGTTGCAGATGAACATTTTGTGGTTAGAATTCCTGATGGGTTACCACTTGATGCTGCTGCACCTCTCCTTTGTGCTGGCATCACAGTTTATAGCCCTCTCAGATATTTTGCACTAGACAAGCCTGGTCTGCATGTGGGTGTGGTTGGTCTCGGTGGACTAGGCCACATGGCTGTAAAATTTGCCAAAGCTTTTGGGGCCAAGGTCACAGTAATAAGTACATCACCTTACAAAAAGGAGGAAGCAATACAGCATCTTGGAGCCGACTCTTTTCTGATAAGTCGTGACCAAGATGAGATGCAGGTACACATACATGTGTGTGTATATTCTGATCATGGAAATACACATTCTCTAAGTTAACTAATGTTGATTATTTTGTAGGCTGCAAATGGTACTTTGGATGGTATTATCGACACAGTTTCTGCAGTTCATCCTTTGTTACCTCTCATTGGTTTGCTCAAGTCTCATGGAAAGCTTGTAATGGTGGGTGCACCGGAGAAGCCTCTGGAGCTGCCAGTTTTCCCCTTACTTCTCGGTAAGCAAGTGATTTAGGACAAAATGCAGATATCAGAATTTAAATCAGCATTTTGATATTGATAAGTTGTTGGTTTGAATTATGTTGGTAGGGAGAAAGCTAGTGGCTGGGAGTGGGATTGGAGGAATGAAGGAGACCCAAGAGATGATGGACTTTGCTGCGAAACACAATGTAAAACCAGACATTGAGGTCATTCCTATTGATTATGTCAACACTGCAATGGAGCGTCTCCTCAAAGCAGATGTTAAATATAGATTTGTTATTGACATCGGAAAAACACTAAAACCAAGCTCTTGAATTTTTTGCCATTATAGTATGCGTGAAAGATAGTAAGAGAAAAGTGTGATCATTTTCAGCCATTGCCTACCTGATTACTTATTTCAATATGTATTTTTGTAATATTGATTACAACAATAATGACAAAATTAATATTTCACACGCAATATGGCGAAATTATCTAGCCATTGATTAACATGATTTTGACCCCCATTTAGTAGATGATGTTTGGTAATTACTAGTTTTTCTTCTTAACACATCTAGGTTTTGATTTAAATCTAGATGACTGTATTTTGTTTTGTATACTATAAAACATAATCTCTCGCACATGTTTGTTTCTGTGGTCCAGAGAGATAACGTCTCTCCTAAGCTGTAAAAACACAATGAAAACAAGTGATGGTATGGAATAGTTATTATTTTAAAAATAATTATTTCAATTATATAGTATAAACTGTTAAAAAATATCGGTGTTGTTTTGAAATTTAATAAATATATAGCACAAGAATAAAATTAATATCATTTTTATAAAATACACAAAAAAAGTGTATTTAATCCTTAAAACACGAGAAATTAATGCATACGTTATAGATTAAGTTCTTTTTATTTTTGGGATTTTTTAAAAATGGTGGGGTGCAGGTCACAACTGGTGGGTGCAGAAAGTTTTTGCCCTAGTCGGGTACTTCTCTTTTACCTCGAGGACTAGGCTTAAGCAGCCCAAATGAGTGCGTTTAAGATAAAACATCAATGAGACTCTTTTACCTCTCGGGCCTGGATTAAGTGGCATATATGGGCGTTTAAGCTATGATAGAAAAGAAATTTATTTGACTACAAAACTAACTTAAATGACCTAAATGTGGCACACTTTAGTAGGTTTGAAATCTTTTTTTTTTTTTTTTCACGATCTAGGTCAAAGTGGTCCAAATTAGACATGCTTAAGCTAAGGTAGAGAATAATTTTTTATAAGAAAAAGGTAAAATCCATGAATAAAACACAAGAAAATAAAAACTATCTTTGGAAGAAAATCATCATCCTCCTCTCTCAATACACGAGTATAATCTGGTCCTTCATCACTCTCTTAACCAATCATGTGTTAGTCCCCCTATTTTGTTGCTCAATGAGCATGTCACATCCTTGAAACACAGTGGCTTTCAACATTTTCTTCCATATATAAATTTCGTATATCAATATGTAAAAAAAGAACACCTTCTGTCATGTTGAAAACAACAAAGTTAATAGAAAAATTAAATTTATCAATCTTTATCAGTAAGTTTTCCACTACCCTATAAGCATATTTAGTGTAATTATCTATAAGATGCAATTAAAGAGATGTTTTTCATGAGGCAGTTAAAGAATAACATAAAATCACATCAAAAGCCAATAAACTTTAGGAGTAAAAAATTGAAATCTAAAAATAAGATTAAATCTAATAAAATAAATTAAGATCACAGTAAAATAAAACTAATAGGCAATGTGAAATAAAATTAAATAAAATCAAAGAAATAATGTCAAATAAAATAAAATATAATCTGATCTAATCAAACAAAACAAAATCAATTAAAAAAGATTTATTTAAAGAGTAAAAAAGAACACTATAAATTAAATAAATACTGAAACGCATGTATCTGATAATGAGGTCAATTGTTTGTTTAAGAAAATATTGACAGGAGTACCATAGTGTCTTGTGTGATATAATTTGACAATTTAAGTATAATTTCCAGACTACGAGCAGGAGTGTTAATTATATATAAAAAATAATAACATATAATTAGTGTGCACAATAGTTTAAATTGAATGAGATAGTTGGGGTTTAATTTCATTAGACTTCATGACATGTCATTATGACTCATTTTTATTCAATGAAAGATGATGACATCACTAACTTTTGAAAGAACCTATGTTTTTTATATTATCCTTGAATTAGTGTAACCAAGATACTCAGCTTCAGGAAAAAGGATTTTAATGATGAGCAATTCTATATTGTAGGTATAAATGATTGATTCTCTTATATCAATAAATTTAAAATAGTTTTTCAATCACAATTGAAATTATAAAATCATACAATTGATCAATCTTTCAATTAGCTTAACATAAGCATAAAAGAAAAAGAAAAATCAACATCCATAGCTTAATAGTAATTACGCAAAATATATCTAAATTAAACTCTAATGAAAACAACACTTTATAACCATCGGGAAACATCTTTCAAAGAAGAAAAGTTTTTTTATAACATTTTTTTTTAAGTCGTAATGAATTTCAGATCTAACTAAAACATAAACGCAATTCATCCTACAAATCTCAGGATTAAGTTGTTTCAAAATGAGGTGAAAGTTCATAATTTGTTATGCAACTTTTATACCTAAAACACTAAAAAAGGTTTTGTAAAACTCAATTTATGATTAAAAGGAATTTGATAAAAGAATATAAAATTTGGAGGATTAATAGAAGTATCAATGATGAACACTGAAACTTTGTTGGATTGGAAAATAAATATTTTGATTGATAGAATTAAAATGTTTTGTCACAATGATGTTTGATAAATCTTGAGGAGCACTACAAGAAATTAAATTTTTTAATAATATCAAATGATTTAATAAAAAATCCTAAAAATGATAAGGAGGACATTATGCCCATTTCATTAACTCTTAATTAATTTATACAATTTAATCATTTTGGACTTAGAAGTAAACAAAAGATAAAAAATCCTAATATTTCAAACATAACTAAAATGTCTTAATGGTTTGAATCCTATTACGAGCATTTTAATATTTTATACATAATCCAGTTTTAGAAAATAAAATACACGATAATTCTAAATTTTAATGAGTTCTCCCACTTGAACTTCTCAATGAATTTATCTTATATTGTTTCATTTGTGTTAAAGCATTTAAATTTAAAATTAATTATTAATTAAAAATATTTATGTATTAAATTTTGAAATTATTGTATAATTAATAATAAGACTATTATTTTTGTGTTTATTTAGATGTTACTTTTTAATCTTTGAATAAATTTCTTAACCTTTAATTTACATTTTAATTACAATCAAAATTAAGCATTTCTATTAAAATATAAATTTTGTAAACATGAAAATATTATAGTAATTTTTGAATGTTTAACTATAATTACAGTAAAACAAACAAATAGATTATAGTAAAAATCAATAAATTTAACAAAGTCATAAATCAGTAAAAAAAAAAATAATGTTTAACCATAATTATTTTAAAAATAATTTTTAATAGAAATAATTATTTTCAATAGTATTTAATGTATAAAATAAAGATATGATTTTTTTTTCCAAAAAATTTAAGATGATCATTAAATAAAATGCAAAAACAATAATTTTATTATTAATTATATAATAATTTCAAAAGACAGTACATAATTTTTTAATTATTAAATTTAAATACTTTAAAATAAAAAAGAAGATGAAAAATAGAAGAAAGAAAAACAAAGTTTATGTCGGAAAATGGAACTTCTCATGGATTGAAAAAACAAGAAAAAGATGCTTGGTATCGGTGGGGGAAAACCGACTGGCACTTGCGGGAAAAAAAGATGTGATATTTAGAGACATAAATTAATTGCATACTTTGACATGTTCGGTGGAGAGTATGGAATGCGGTATGGGAAAAAAAGACAAGAACTTTCAAGAGTTTTTATCAAAACTTTGACTTCAAGAACTTTAAAGCATCTTTATCAAAACTTTGACTTCAAGAACTGATCCAACAACGATGTTCAATGAATTCTCTGCACTCATCTGAAGTAAGCAACAATGTCACCTGAGACGTGAAAGACGTCACCAAAGACGTCAATGTAAGCCTCTACAATCTCCTTGCCAACTATAAATTCCTCTTTCTCGCACCAAAGACAGAGACACGCTTCCACATTCTCTTCCTTAAAGTCTTTTTTGGTTTTCTTTTCTGATCCATATATTATAACAGATTGAAATGGCAACACAACCAGAAACTGAGCATCCAAGGAAGGCATTCGGATGGGCAGCTCGGGACCCTTCTAGCCTTCTCTCGCCTTTCCATTTCTCCAGAAGGTTCATCCCTTCACTCTATATCTTTTCAATTATTTATTATAGTAAAAAAATCGTTTTGCTTGCACCCAATTAATTCAGTTTTGCTTCCTGATTGTTTATCAGAGAAACGAGTGAAAAAGATGTGGCATTGAAAGTGTTATACTGTGGAATATGCCACTCGGACCTCCACTTTGTCAAGAACGAATGGGGCACTTCCACCTATCCATTAGTCCCAGGGTATATATTCTTGTTTTAGTTCTGTGAGGGTGATACTTGTATGATAAAAGAAAAAACAGTTTTGATTTTTCTATTTACTATCTAAGAACAATAGAACTACTTAGATGGTTCACTAGCCACCAGGATACTACTCTATTGAACATTGAACTGTAGTATAAAAGGACAAATTTTGATTCTAATTAGTGGTGAAATTACTTCAGGCACGAGATAGCTGGTGTGGTGACAGAGGTGGGAAGCAAAGTGGTGAAGTTCAAAGTTGGAGACAAGGTGGGTGTAGGATGCATGGTTGATTCCTGTCGCACCTGCCTGAACTGTGTTGAGAATCTTGAGAATTATTGTCCACAATATACTCTCACATATAGCGCCAAATATAGGGATGGCACCATCACATATGGAGGCTACTCTGACTCAATGGTTGTGGATGAAAACTTTGTGATTCGCATTCCTGATGGCTTACCACTTGAAGCTGCTGCACCTCTCCTTTGTGCTGGCATCACAGTTTATAGTCCTCTCAGATATTTTGCACTAGATAAGCCTGGTCTTAATGTGGGTGTGGTTGGTCTCGGTGGACTAGGGCATATGGCTGTGAAGTTTGCCAAAGCTTTCGGGGCTAAGGTGACTGTAATAAGTACATCACCCAACAAAAAGAAGGAAGCTATAGAAAATCTTGGAGCTGACTCCTTTATGATAAGCCGTGACCCAGATCAGATGCAGGTACATTTATTAGGCATGCACTAATTTTGACTGTGCAAAAAAAAAAAAAAAAGAAAACATGTCTCTCTCTGTCAATTAACTAATGTTGATTACTTTTCAGGCTGCAAATGGTACTTTGGATGGTATTATTGACACGGTTTCTGCCGTTCATCCTCTCTTACCTCTCATTGGTTTACTTAAGTCTCATGGAAAGCTTGTAGCGGTTGGTGTACCAGAGAAACCTTTGGAGCTTTCTGTCATTTCACTAATTTTAGGTAAGTGTATGAAAATTTATGTATTATATTTCCCAAGGATGCAGAGCACGTAAACATGTGATGCTGCAAAAAGGATATGTCGTTTGGTGCAAACTTCAGATGCATGCATAAATATCTAAATCATCATTTTGATACTAACAAGTATTTAAAACTATTGACAGGGAGAAAGATAGTGGCTGGGAGTAATATTGGAGGGATGAAGGAGACCCAAGAGATGATAGACTTTGCTGCGGAACACAATGTAAAACCAGACATTGAAGTCGTTCCTATTGATTATGTCAACACTGCAATGGAGCGTCTCCTCAAAGCAGATGTCAAATATAGATTTGTCATTGACATCGGAAACACACTAAAACCAAGCTCTTGAATTTTTGCGATTCACATTTCTGCGAAAATGTCATAGCAGTTCGCTTACCATTTTTCAAGTGGTTTCCTATTTGTGTTTTGTACTTTTGTTCGAGCAGTTGCAACTTCACAGGAAAATTAACGTTGTTTTTGGTTTATTTGCCATGTTTTGCAATTGAAATGATACTTTATACAAGCTAAATAATATTGAATTTGAAAGAGAGTACAAGAGGTAAAGGGTTGGAATTTTCATTCATTTTCCTAAGTTGCAAATGGTATTTGTTTTAATTGCACTTGGGAATGAGAAAGTTATCGTCCAAAAATATTGACATGCAAAATCTATCTATATACCGAACAAATTTGCCAGAATTGTTAGCTGGTAGCGATGTGCATCAGGAATCACATACAATTCCATGATTCAACATGTTCAATTATATGGACTCTCCGCTAAAGCTTATAATGTGTTGTGGTGGCATCTTTGTGTTTTTGGCTATGAAGTTCTAGTTAACACACGGTAAACTTATTAAAACAAGAGATACTTGATTGTGGATATTTTATTTTTCACGTATACCATTTTATTAAAAAAATTATTATGAGAGTGCATTTTCTTAGGGAGCTAATTTTAGTAGATATATAACTCTAAATGTATAATAAATTAAGAGATCACAATTACTTTCGTATATAATTAGAGAAGTTAAATTATTTTATAATTATATTTTGTTGTATATATCTTATTTATAATATCATAAATTTATAATATTATGTGTTAATTTAAGTTTATGTATTTTTAATGTTGCAATATTGTAGCCATGAATAATTAAGTGAAGATTTGATAATCACTTATCACATACTAAAATACTGAACTTAATCATTAAATTCATTAAAGTAAGTAAATATAGAATTTGTAAATTTTTTCATATGCAATAGAACATTGTGTTGATATTGACCTTTAAAGAGATAAAATAGTGGATTGTTCATAGAACTCATATATAACAAGATGTTTTTAAGTTATTTGGACAATCATGTTTTTATTCTGTGAAATAAATGAAGTATCTATCCTTTTATAAATTTTTTGAAAACAAATAAAATGACACCTAAACAATAAAATATCTAATATTTTTCTATAATAACTTATCTTCTTTTTAACAAAAATTCTCAAAATAAAAAAAGAACAAAATAGATTATAAAATATTGTAAAAATACTTTTCATTGAATAATAATAAAATTTTTGAGATTAATAATTTATCTCTTGATAAAAAATATTTATATATATATATATATATATCGGGTTTAGGGTTTACGTATCCTAATTTTTAATTTAATTGCATTTACGTCTGTATCAATACGGCTAATTATATGGACTGTCACACACCTAAAATCTAATTTTTTTTTTTTTTATATGGACTCCGAACCTTATCAACAAATATCGCCATTTTGTGCTTTTGCTATGACTCTGTAAGTTATTTAAGGAAATATATACGGATTTTTAACGATAATCTCATATATGAGATATTAAAACATTATTTTCAGTTTAAAATCTTAAAATAGTAAAGTATGACAATTTTTTTTATACATATTACTTATTTTATTCATTTCTACTTCCAATATTTAAATTTTTGATGTAAACCTCACAAACCCACCACAGCACGTGCAGTCCAGCTAAGCAAGCCCAATTACTTTGTTGGGCTGTAAATTGTGGCAGAAAATTTGGGAGTGTGGAATGTAGGCTAAAATTATTTTTGGGCAGACTGGTTCTTCCTGCACCTCCAAGTGTTTCTCCATATACTTCCAAATTTTTAAAAACTTCTTAAAGTTTCTTTTATATTTTATTATGCAGATTATTTCATATACTCTTCCATCTCTATTCTCTTCTACCTCCATTCATTGTGCCGCCCACTTCCAATTATTTTACACCTTCATTCCGTTACAGCTGCTATCACCGATTTAAGTTCCGGAGTTCACTATCGTCTATCGCCTTGTCAACCGTACGAGACAAAAATGATTTATTAAAAATTTGAAGATGTTTAGTGGCGATTCTCCTATTGGGGGTGTTGTTTTCTTCGTGAAAATACACTTCTAAAAATGAATATTTTTTTAAAAAATACTCCTAAAATTACTTGTTTCGAAAGTATAAAATAACTCCTAAAATTATTTGTTGTATAAAATGACTTTAAAAATGACCTATTATGACTTATTTCAAAAGTATGGAGCCACCTTGATTTCTTATTATTAGATTGTTTTAATATACAGAGAACCAAAATTGTCTTTATAAAGATATTTTACGAATTTTAAGAAAATTTGAAGATGTCTTAAGAAAGCTTAGAGGTGCATGAAGAAGCCGTATTTTGACAAATGTATAAGCCCTTGCTGCAGTCTGAACATCAACTACACCCACACCAGCAATGTCACCAATCCAGAACTTGGTGACTCCGCTACCCACCTTTCTCACTTAGATCTGGTTCGAGGTAACATCAAAATATTAAGTTATTTGTGTCCACAAGTAAAATAGAGCTATTGATTATTTTACATTTAGATACTTCTACACCATTAAAAAAATCATTTTGTAAAGATTTCTTTGAATAAATCCTAAAAGTGAGAAAAGTCACACATTTCGAAAGGATTAGAAGCTTAACAAATTGGTAACATGATATTTTGATACTTAATAAATTTTTAGTCACTTATCTCATAATTATTATTTTATTATTTACTTTCTCTTTTTTTATAAATATAAAAATTTATTTTTACAATAATTATATTATTTCTAAAAGTAAACTGTAAAATGATTGGTAAAAATTTTAAAACTCCATTTTTGTAAAAATTATATACGGATGTTATTATGGTAAATAATAACCAATACATAGGATATATGCACATTTCAAACTCTATTTGCGTGTCAAATCCCATAATAGAGTACGTCAAGGGTGATATCATTACCACCGTTTCCCCTGATTTTCAAACGTATGAAAATTCATTTCTATGGTTAATTTTTTTAAGCATATATGATTATCTCAAGAACAATTCACCTTATATTTTTAAGTAGACTCATACATGTGACTTTAAATTTAAATCTCAATCAATTTTCGTTCTAATAAAACTCTTATTAACAGGTTGGTTAATTCATAAATAAATATAGAGTTTCTTTTCAATATTTTATATTTTCTCTTTATTTATTTAGTATCTTAATTTTTGAAACTTCTAGATTAAGCATATAGTAATAGTTATAATGTATGAATTAACTTGATTAGGAAAAAGTCTATTTGAATTGTCAATCAAACAATTTTCCCATATAAAGTAAATAAAGTTGACTTTGTCAATACTTGAAATCAAGAGAAAAAAAAATTAAAAGGTTGTGAACTTTAACAAATAGATTAAGAGGTTATTGACTCATAATTATATCGAACCTTAATTAAGTGTGAAATAAATAACAACATCAAAATCAAGTATACAATTCATATGTAGAAAGGTGTAGAATGTTGACTTTTGATTATAATTAATAAAATTAAGACTTAAGGTTAAATGACTAACTAATTGAAATTTGAATTTTTTTTCCATCCCTCTATCTACCAAAGTCACTAACTTCGAACAAAATTTTCTACCTTTGGAGACCAAGACATCTCCTTTCTTCTTCCATTGTGAGCGAATATCAAGGTACGGAAAGTTTATTTTCATCTTCTACCCATTCTCCCTCTCTTACACCCCAGTCTCTCCCATTTTTAACGGTGATTTTTCATTGTGCTTTTATATTGATTCTAATATTATTTTTGGATGTAGTTGAACAATTAAAAGGAGAAGTTTTAATTGAATTGTAATTACCAATAATTAAATAATATGATTATTTTTCTACAAAATTTTAATATGTTAGGGTTAAGTAGGAACTAAAATCATATTAAAATGATTTTTCTGAAACTAATGACGAACTTTCTAATCGCGGAGGTTACTGCTAACACTCAACAATAAAGGAACTAGAAGGGGTATTTTAAATTTAACAGTAATCATCCTTAGAGAATAAAATTTATAGTGATTACTTTTCATTAAAATTAAATTAATTACGAATATTCACGAGTTGATTTGAAATCGTATATAAATAATTTTAATAAAATTAATTACGATTTTTCAAAAAGGGAGGGTCTCTACTTAGGCTAATAGGTTAAAATATTGATATAACTTAAGAAATTTAATCTGTATTTCTAAGTGCTACATGAAATTGCTTTATCATTTTTTTTGGAAGTATTATGTTCTAAGAAAATCAGAAAGTTAAAATGGAGAGCAATTTATTTTTGTAGAATTAATTGTGAACTTTAACATTTTAGCAATTATGGTCCCTAAAGAGTCCATATTATAGAACTTCAAACTTCTTAAATTGTCTATACTTAATGATGATTAATTTCTCTTGAGAATTATTTTTCCGTTTTGAATTTGGATGTTTTGAGATAGTTAGAATCCATGAGCATTATTTTTTTTATGGAATTAGTTAAGATATTATATAAAAACTATTTAGAGATCAATTTTTAGCTATCAAATAAAATTATTGTTAATTATGACTAAAATAATCTTCAAATTAGATTTTGGTTGCTAAATAGCTACAAAATAAAAATAATAATTGGATTTAGTAACAAATTAAGTGAAGATAATTGGTATCTAACATTATTTACAAAAATTTTAACCACTTATACCATTAGATTTTAGATTTTAAATAAGTCTCTAACTTAATATCAATTTAAAAAATGAGAGGTTATTGTTAATAGGTTAATTAAGACAAATTGAATATGAACTTTATTCAATTGCATGTAATTATTTAATGATAACATTGTTATTTTTTTATATATTGGACTTTGTTAGGAGTAATTAGCCGTTGAAAATTTGAGATAGTGATTTTTCTTTTTATGAAAAAGCTATGAATTTTTGAAGTTGGCTTTGTCTTACTGAAACATTAGATTAAGTGATGTTGCTTGATTGTAATAAATTATTGCGCATGGATTTAATAATGATAACATAGAATTTTGTCGGAATATGTCTTATTAGTGAATTATAATAATGAGATGTGCTTAGTTTGAAAAAAAAGTAAAATATATAATATTAAAATTTTATCACTGATATTATGAAAATAGTAAAACTTAAAATAGTACGAGAAATTATATAGTTGATTGATGTATAAAATTATTGGAATGCTTGAATATGTTCACTTATTCCTTCAAAGAAGAGATGTTTGAAGATGATGTATTATATTGTAAAACTTAAAAAGATGTAAGAAAATAACAAAAATAGAAATTTGGATGATAAACCTTAACTAAAGATAGATGTGAAGTAAGACAACATCATTCATGATACCAGTAGTCGTGTATTTAATTTTGATCATGCAATGTCAGATTTGAAGTCTTATATATGTATTAGGTCAAGTATCGAATTGAAGACTTGTATCTATTATGAGGATAATAAAATTGATAATTGATTTGTGATAATAATGAGTATGATTGAGTGATGATGAAATTGGGTTAATAAAAGAAGAATATCTTAAAATTTTTTATTGGTGATAAGCCTTATGGTGTATATGAAGTATTGACCTCAAGGGCAGAACAAATCACATAGTCAATTCGATAACCCTAGAACATATCGAACATTCCTACAGTTAGTTGAGAATGTTTGACATTCACTTAAAAATGAAGAAATTTACGTTACATAAGTCCTTGAAAATTGTAGGATTTAAGGCATTCAAAATCCAAACTATATTATACTCAAAAATTGAAAGAGATATGTTTAAGTTAATGATATTGAGGGTTGATGAATTCATGATGTTTTGTTTGAAGAAGACATCTTCAATAATATTATGTAATTTAGTTCAATAAATTTGTAAATAACCTTTATTTAGAATTATCCTTTGATTGAGAAGGTTAAGTATTTGTCTGCTTCAGTATTTAGTTCTTTTGACATGACACTTTTAAATGTGTCATAGTTATTATTCATTATAATCTTCAAATATCTCTTTCACACCATTCAATCATTACATAATATGTGATTTTTTTGTTTAAGAGATTGATAAATAAGAGTCTTTCTATTCTATTTATAATGATATGTACTTCAAGAGAAAAATCTTAAAAGAAGAAAGCACCATGAGAGAAAAATTAGTGAAAAAGTCATAAGCAGATATAATTAAAAAATCTTTTTGATACATAAAAGAGTAAAAATAACGACCATATTTTTTAATATTTAATAATTATTAAATACTTGTGTATTAAGTATAGTTTCATTATGATTCTGTATATATTAATGATCATCTATGACAATATTACTTTTAATTTAATTTAAGGATATTAAGGTATTTTATTGGGTGTATGATTTATAATTATATTAAGTTATGAATTAATTTCGTAAACATATTTGACTAAATATGTTCATTTCAAATGGAAAATAGTTGTAGTTGAGAAATTTTTATTTGTATGATGTTAAGGTTTGATAGAGGCTTAAAAAATATTCGTGTATTTGAACAATACAAAAGCGATAGAAGTTTATAAGCAATTTTCACTTTTCTTTTAATTAATTAAAAGAGCCATTACAATTAACACATAAGTTTTATATAATTGATAAAGAATAATTATTTATATAAACAATTTGTTTTCAAATAAAGAATAGACATACACAAATTAATAAATTTTAATTTGTGTTTTAAAAGAATAAAAACTCACAATTAATTATCATGCGACCTGATAAGTAGTTGCCCTGGAGGTAGATGAAGGAAAGCAATAGATGATCGACTTTGTTGCGGACTACACTGTAAAGCCCATGATGTCATTCTATTGATTATGTCAACATTGCAAATGATTTTCTCCACAAAAAGTTGTAAAATATACATTCCAGATAATCGGAAACACATTAAATTCAAGCACAATAAATTCAAGCTTTTAAATTCTCCCCACTATTGACATTTTCGTCAAAGATAAGCCAAAAAATTGTTATAATTAGCTTTCAGCCTACCGTTTTTCAACAAGTCTTCCATGAGCATTGACAATATCCCTCAGATTGCAACAAAAAGTTCATTATCAACTATGTTTTCAATGAGATGAGTTACTTCTTTTTCTTCTATAGCGAAGAAAACAATTCAAAGTACAACTTTCACCCTTATACTTTTGGATCATCCACAAATTGGACTATCAAATTTTAAAATGTTTAAATGATTTTCTACAAACCCAATACAAATACAAACTAGTCCCTTGTCATTTCTTTATCAATCTCGGTAGTGCTTCTATTTTGATTAGGTTGATGGCCGAAGAAATTCTTTAATATATCAATACAAGAAAGTGCAAGCAATCTCATATATGATAGTGATATTTATAGTTGTGATACGAGAAAAAATATAAATTTAAATGGTTTTAAGGAAGGATTAGTCTAGTTAATAAAAAGATTATTTATTATTATTAAAATGTAAAAAAGTAAAATATTTGAAACTTTTAATTCAAAATATATTAAAATTAATTTAATTCGTAGAATTTTATTGTAGTAGTAATATACAGTGTAGCCAATATATTTAACAGTAATAAATTGCGTATAAACTAGAGAAATTGAGGATTGACTTGTTCAAAAGGAATATAGATACATTATTAGTAAAGATAATTCTTGGAGGTTTGTATGAATCTTAAGTGTTGACGACGTATCCCTTCTTAGTAGGATTAGAAAAACTGTATCTTACATGCCATTTGAGAATGAGTAAGAGATAATTTGTTAATAAAAAAATGATTTATGAGTAAAGAGAAGACATTACACTTTTTTTTTTCAATTAAAAGATTACAACTATTAAATACTTTTGGATTATGTATTAAGTAGTATGATGTAACTAGATCATTAAAGAAGTTTGACTGACCAGTTCAAACTTTGAACTATGTTTATAAAATATCATTCATTTCTCTAGAATTTTAGACCAGACATATAAACTCATAATAACAGAGATTAGAAAATACATCATTTAATCATAGTTGACACAATAACCAAATTAAAATTACAACAGGATTAAGCATCGTGCCATATGGCGTGCTTCATCCCTGGTTTTTAGGACATGCAGCTTAAATCGTGTTTGCCACATCAATAACAAAGCGATATTTAACATCATTCTTTTCTAGTCTCTCCAAGGCAGTGTTGACGTAATCCATTGGAATGACTTCCACATCTGCTGTAATATGGTGCTTTGCTGCAAAATTAATCATCTCTTGAATCTCTTCTCTCCCACCTCCTGCACTACCAGCAATCATCTTTCTCCCTATAATTCATGACATTTTCAGTGTTACTCGTTTCCCCCTACATAATATATATTAAACAATAATATTCAACTAGCGGGAGACTTACCCAAAAGCAAAGGCATAGCTAAAACCTCAAGAGGGTTGGCTGGTCCACCCACCAAAATCAACTTTCCACTTGTTTTCAATAAACTAATCAGCGTTTGGATGGAGTGATTAGCTGAAACTGTGTCAATAATAGCATCCATTGTGCCAACGGCATCCTAATAACCCACCACAGAAACTCACTAGTCAGCTTTTTGATCATCTCATGCATGCATGCATGCATGCATTATTAGTAGAATATTGAAGCAATTGGTGTGTGAGTTAATTACCTGCAACTGTTGTTGGTCTCGACTAACCAAGAATGCATCTGCACCAAGCCTCTCCAATGCTTCCTTCTTCTTGCTGGGAGATGTGCTTATCACAGTGACATGCAAATCAAAAGCCTTAGCAAACTTGACAGCCACGTGACCTAGGCCTCCCAGGCCCACCACGCCCAAGTGCAACCCGGGCTTAGTAAGCCCGTGATACTTCAATGGGCTGTAAACAGTGATTCCAGCACACAACAAGGGGGCTGTACTAGCCAGTGGCATGGACTTTGGGATTAGCACCGCAAAGTTCTGATCAACCACTAGATTGTTAGAGTATCCACCTTGGGTTGTTGTTCCATCATGGTAGATTGCACTGTAGGTTAAAATCATTTTTGGACAATATACATAGAAGCCCTCGCTGCAGTCCGAACACGAGCCACACGAACCCACAGAGCCACCCACACCAGCTATGTCCCCAACACTGAATTTTGTCACTTTGCTACCCACCTTTGTCACTTTGCCCACAAGCTCATGCCTAAAACAACGAATTTTCAAATCAATAGCAAATTTAAACGTGACATGAAAATATCAAGCCCATATAGTAAAATTGAGCTCTTTCTAATTTCACTATATATACTTTATACAACATGGTAAGACAAATATTTTATGAGGAATTCTTCCAATATAAGTACAAGGAACTAAACAAAATATCACAGATTTTAAGGATTAAAAGGAGAAAAAATGTCGAATAAAATAATACCCAGGAACCATTGGATAGATAGACATTCCAAAGTCGTTCTTCAGCATGTGGAGGTCCGTGTGGCAAATCCCGGAGTAGAGTATGTCAATAGTGATATCGTTATCACCATTAGCCCTGTTAATTTTGTTCAAGAAACGAAAATATTAGTGCTTGATTTTTTTTTTTTTTTTCTTTTTGAAGGGCATGCAATTTCGATTAAGATACATCATACCTTCTGGTAAAGTGGAACGGGGACAGAATTCCCGAATCGTCTCTAGCTGCCCACCCATAGCTAGCAACATTTTCGTTTTCACATCCTGCTAACACGTTGGACATGTTCAAATTGTGTAAGAAAAAGGGATTGCTAGAATTTATGAAACAGGAAAAGAATCGCAACTTGTGATGAAGAAATTAATGAGGGACTGGGGATATATATAGTAAGGTTTTTAATACATGATTATATATAAATGTATGCATGTATGCCATGGAAATTTTATTAAACTGAAAATGTGTAACTATAGCTGATCCACGCAGTGAAGTCACCACGTAGACTAGCGTAAGACGGATTTGAATTTTTTTTTTTCAATTCCCTGAGCAACAAGTTTTGTAAAAACAACTTTAAAATATCTTGGAAGATAATATTTCAAAGGTGGAAAGCGATACAAATGTTTTATTGATGAATGTGATAGTGAAGCCGGTGTTTTCTTATTGGAGGAAATTCCAATAGTAGACGAGGCTGCCGTAGCTTATTGAGAAAATTCAACTTCCTTGCTCAGTCAGGTCTTTGTTACTTGTCAACCGGCTGCTGCTACAGTCCTCGGAAAAATAAGAGTAGTGATATCACGTTTCATTGACATTCTTATTTTTTTTTTTTTTTCTGCATCTAACTTTCTATTAGATCATAACACCTATCATATCAGATCATATAGGTTTTTGAGTGACGATAGTTTTCACACTGCACACAGTAAAATAGAGTTTTCATTCTTCTATGTTTTTAGCATTAGAGGTTAGAGTGTGTACAAGTAAATTTGTAAAAGGACCGCAAAGACTCCAAATGTTTTCTCTATTTATTATTTTGTATTATTGATAAAAAAATTAATACCTATCATATCATGGTGGGACATGGTAATTTTGTAATACTAATGGTGTAATGATGTTAGACTCGGCTTGTGCCTTCTTAAGCATTATAATCGTAAAATCTTATTATCTTATAAAAAGAAGATAATTTATAATCATTTTTTAAATTAAATAAAAAGAAGTATGATTCCGGTCTTTTTATTTCATGATGAAAGGAAGTTAAAAAACTTAGTTATACTCTTATCAATAATACTCGGGCGTTTAATAATTTAAGTGTAAAATTTATTATATCAAATATTTGTCTTGGATTAAGGACGACGTTAAAGAAAAAGTAAATTTTATTAACGTCTTTTTTCTTCCTTATTGTATTAGAAGGTTGAGGGAAGGAGAAAAGAAAGGGTTATTTGAAGGGTTTAAAATAGGAATGAATGAGGTAGAGATTAGTATGTTATAGTTCATAAACAAATATAATATTCTTGTGTATGCACAGTATTTAAAATATTGTCACTATAAAAAGTATTTTAAGATGTTTTGAATTAGTTTTGAGGCTAAGAGTTAATTTACATAAGAACTAATTACGAGGCTAAGAGTTAATTTACATAAGAACTAATTACGAGGCTAAGAGTTAATTTACATAAGAACTTATTAGGAGAATAGAGGTAGACTAAGTTAGCTCAAAGATATACAATTTTGTTGAATTGTAACATAATGGGATTTTCGTTTGTTTATCTTGGAGTTCCTAAAGGAAGAAATAGGGTTTTCGTTTATTTATCTTGAAGTTCCTAAAGGAAGAAATCATAATAGAGTTATATTTTGGAAATGATTGTTAGAAAAAGAAGAAGCTAGCTAGATGGAAAGGTAGGCTTATTTCTATGGCAGGGAAATTTTGATTAAATTTGCACTATTATTAATGTTTATTTTTTTTCTGGTATATTTTTAAAGTATCCAAATCTGTTCATTAATAAATGGTTAGAATACATTGAGAGTTTCTGTAGGAATGGGGAGATAAAAGATACTTAAAGCTTTAATGAGACCCTTCTTGAAAAGTGAAAATGGAGGTTGGGAAAAGAGGAAGATAGGCTGTGGACGGATATTATTATTGTATCGAAATATGGGTCATGGAAAAAGTATTAACGCTATTAATTATAACAGATGCAAGTAACTATCTTGACATAAGATACTAATATCGTTTTTGTTGGTGGTTAATTTTGACAAGTTAGACGTTAATCTCTGTTAGAACATTGGATGAAATTGAGTGTGACAAATTTTTTTGAATAAATGATATGTAGTGTGTGTTCATGTGCAAGTGAACATGTATGTAATGTGTGTTCATGTGCAAATGAATATATGTGTGTTTGTATGTGCTAATTATGTACGTCAATAATTTTATTTTCATATAAGTTTTATATTTCCTATAACTTAATCTTTAATCTTTCTTTTTTCTTTTTTTTTTCTTTTGCATGTGAGTATATATAGTACTCTCCAAGAGATAGATAAAAGAAATACAAACCTCCATGTATATAATAAATTAGTACTAATGTTTGAATTTATAGGTTTTTACTTTTATGAAAATTTAAAATTTCTTTGTTGTGAAATTTTGAATATCATAATATAACTTCTCTTGTATAAAAAGTCACATTCAAGTAAGAAACTTAAACTAAAATATTTGATCTATTTTAAAGTGGGTGATTTTAAATTGTTTTTAATCCATGTAATATTTACATTAATAATGAGTTATATTTAAAGAATAAGACATTAATCTATCTTTCTTAGAACATCCTAATATAAGTGTTCTAAAAATATTGAATGTGACACCTTATTTCTTTAAATAATTGATGTGTGGAATGTGTATGCAGTGAGTGTATGGTGCCTACTTAATTTTATTCTAATATAAATGTTATATCTCCTGTTTCCTGTTTCTCTCTTCTCTTTTCATGTGAGTATACACTACTTTGAAATAAGTGGATAAATGAAAGAAATATAAACCTTCATTTATAATAAGTTTAATTTTTGAATTTACAGGTTTTGACTTGAAATTTTAGAAGTTCTTTGCTATGAAATTTTGAAGATCATAATACAACCTCTCTTGCATAAGTTAGAATTTTGGACTAAAATATTTTACCTATTTTAAAGTGGGTGATTTTAAGTTGTTTTTAACCATGGTAATATTTACACAAACAGTAAATATTTTTTATTATATTTATTAAATTTAATATTTAATATAAAAATAAAATTAATAAAACTATTAATATAATCTTAATGAAGAATAATATTTTTACAAAATTAAAAATGTTTATTTAAAAAATTATTTTTCATATAAATTCATATATGTTGAAAGTAATTTATTAAAAAGAATGTATTTATTACAAAATCATAAACTTTATTAATGTATATTTTGAATAAAATTTAATTAATACTATTTATTATATATATATATATATATATATATATATATATTAAATACAAATATATAATTTATACTTTTACATTTTAATATCACACATGTATGTATATGACATACATTTAATAATAGTAATGTTTATATATTCATTAATTTAATATGCAATTAATATTTCTTTAAAATTTTAAATTACTATTTTTAGTCCATAATAATACTTTTAATATAAATAAATAGCATTTATTTGGGTAGTTTAAAAGATTTTTTTTTTTTTTTTTTTACATCACATGCCCATATTATATCAACACTTGTATACATTGTTTTAAATGATTACATTTCACACATGGATAGTTAGGAAGTGATTTGAATAGTTTTAACACATACATTGTTAGAGAGTGATTAACAAAATCAATAAATAAGTTGTTATTAATTTATTTAACTAGTTTACAAGTCATTTTAATTAATATAAGTATATTTCATAAGTATATCGAAGTATCTTGTTCTTTTTATTTTTTTATATCCAATTATTAATTTTAATTTTACGAAAATAATTAATTATTATAATATATTTATTAATTTTTAGATTTTTATTTTTTTATATAATTTACATTAAAAGAGATTTAAAATTTTAAATTGAAGTAACAAATATTTCATTACATATACAAAAATTACATACAATAAAATTATAAACGATAAATTCAACAATAACTTAGATTAAGAAATAAAAAATTAAAATATAAAAAAAATAATTTCATTTAGTTAATATTCATTAGATAAAATCATTTAAATTAAATGACCTATACAAATAAAAAATCATATACAACATAAAAAAATTTATTATTAAAAAATCTAAAATTATAATTATATAATAATATTTTTTAATAAATATAAAAAATAATTTATATAATAAAACTCACATAATTATATATTTTTATTTTTGTTGGTTACTTTATTAAAAATTTATAATTTAATAAATTAATTTATCTGTTCATAACTTATAAATTAGAAACTTATGTTCTATTAACTAATTTAAACAAAATTTAATAAACTACTTAATTTTTTCCTTAAAATATATGAATTTCAATTTTAATTCCTGTACAATATTATTTTTATTCACATCTTTTTAAAATTTCAGATAACTATTTGCCACTTCTAGTATTTATTTTAAGACAAAATAAAGAATATTTATATTATAAATTTATTTATTTTTAATATATGACATTTTGATATGATATCATATAACTTGTATGTGTTTGAAATAATCACTTAACTTATTATTCAACAAATAACTAGTTAATTTATTTAATATACAATCTTAATATTAATTGTTATATATTCATTATTTAATATCTAATTAATATTTTACAAATAGTATATAATTAATATTATACACATAGCATATTAAACAATATTAAGGTTTAAATATATTGTTAGTTCTATAAAATTATCGAATTTTGATTTTAATTATTATAAGTTTTTTTTAATTTCTTTATATGCATATTTTGATTTTAATTCTTATAAAATATTGCTATTTTATTCTCATTTATGTAAAATTTCAAATAACTATTTCAGTCTTTAACATTCAATAAATAAATAAATAGCATTATTTTATGGATTTTAAAAGCTGTTTTTGAAATATAACGCATTAATATTATATCAGTACCATGTTTGTTGTTAAACACACCATCAATAATGTTAATTGTTATATATTTATTTATTTATTTAATATGTCACTAGTAGAAAAATAACATATAAAGGCAGGATATAAACGCGGTTAAAAACGAACCGTGTTTAAAAACAACGCGGTGACATTTTTGAAATTAAGTAAAACTATACCAGCGCGGTTCAGGAAAAAACCGTGATAATAGGCCACAATTAATTTATTTTTGAAAAATGGAAGGAGATACAAACGCGGTTGTTCCAAGAACCGCGTTTGTATCTGCAAAACAATTTTTAAATTATTTTGCAGGAGGATACAAATGCGGTTGCCACTAACAACCGCGTTTGTATGTCTTGTTTTAGGGCTCACACAGATTCCTTCCTCTGTTTTCGTCTTCGTCTTTTCGCTTTCGCTACTACTGCTTTTGCTCTTCGCCTTCGCCTTCGCCTTCGTTTTCTTCCTCTTCCTCTTCCTCATTGTCTTCCTCTCCCTCTCATTGTCCTTGCATTGCCTTTCTCTCTCCCTTGCCTTTCGACTAACCTTCTCTCGGCTCTCTCTCTCTCTCTCCGTTGTTTCGCTTTTGCGGCCACCACCACCACGTGGAGGTTGTTCTGTCGTAGCCACCACCACCACGTGGAGGTTCTTTCGCAGCTTCCACTATCACCACTCAGACCCCACCACCACGTCTCTCTTTCTCTTTGACATTTTCTTCTTCTACCGCCGCGACGTACACCACCATTGAAGGCTATCTCTTTCTCTAGCTTTATCCATTTTTTTTTTATTTAACTTGATTTTATATTTTCAGGTCTCTACCATTATTGTGTAGATTCTTCTCCACCGTAGTGGTGCACACGCTGCCATTGTCTATAATTTTCAGGTTCGTCTACTCAATATTTTTATTTAAT
>Ga0209489_101820_pt1 | contig 43874 bp, 35 predicted proteins | sample SiratrowhiteBW_FD_187527 | JGI IMG/M metagenome (GOLD analysis project Ga0209489, IMG submission 187527) | Root nodule microbial communities of legume samples collected from California, USA - Siratro white BW (SPAdes) (version 2) | ecosystem: Host-associated > Plants > Roots > Nodule | place... | reverse complement strand
GGGGGTTGGAACCAAGACAAATTGTTATTTTTACATTTTTGAACCTTTTTTGTTTCGTTTTTTGGGTGCCTTGAATATAGTTCACGTTTTCTTCATTTTTCCATTCTCGTTTCTTCTTTATCTTGTTTATTCGCTTTTATGGAAGGCTAATTCATTTTGATCATCCTCTTGGTTGAGATTGCGGAAAAGGTTTGAGGCTCTGTGGTTAATCATCTCGCCTCTTAACTCTCGTCTATTTTATTTTTTTACCACTGTTTTCACTGGACCATTCATCGTTAATGACAGGAAATATGATCTGTTGGGTTGCGATGAATGGGTTGTGCAAACACTTGCTTGCATAATTAAACTCGCTCTAATTTTCGCTTAGTCAATTAGTTAGGTTGAAATGAAGGTTGAGTGTCACTACGAATTTTCGCAACCAATGATACCTGGACTGCAATCAAAATTAAGGGGATAATCTATTTTTAATCATTGGTTTAAGTTTCGTAGTTAAATACTGTTTTGTTGAACTCTATCTAACCTCACCCCTTTTCAGTGTGTTTTCATCATTTGGCAGAGAATTAGGTCCTTGGGAGACGACCTAGGAGTCACTTCCTAGTACTATACTTTACTGAGATTATTTGACCAGATACGGCTTCGATAAGCCCGGTTCAATTTCAATGGATGTATCCCATTGAAAGATATCTATGTAGATTAAAGAGTTATGTTCGTAAAAAAGCTTGTCCAGAAGGTTCAATCGCTGAAGGGTATTTGGTAGAAGAAGCTTTGACATTTTGATCGAGATATTTTCATGAAGGTGTTGACACAAGGCTAAATAGAGAAGGTCACAATTATGTTCACAATGATTTGTGTGAAGTAGATTTAGATGATTATTTCTCAACTATTGGTCGACCTATAGGAAAAATAAAATGGTAAACCATTTTCATTGGATGTGACATCAAAAGTCCAAGCTCATCGATACCTCGTATTCAACTGTGATGCACTCGACATATAACTGTTTGTAATTCTAAAAATAACATATTCATGTAAATGTAGAGAGTATGATGACATTGTTAATAGCCAGACCAAAAGAAGAAAGTGGGTGAAGGCGAAGACCCAAAGCCAAGAATTTAGTGAACGATTCAAAAGTCGGGCCTTGAAAGATGATGTACCAACTCAACTCAAAGAGTTCTCTATAAGGCCAAATAATGTGGCAAAAACATTTTGAGGTTACCTCATTAATGAATATAGATTTCATACTATGAAGCGAGATGCTAAACACAAAACCCAAAATTTGGGTGTAAAATTGGCTTCAATGATTACAACTTTTGCAAGTTCTAAGGATGAAAATCCAAGGACTGAACCCGTAACATATTATGGGGCAATCAAAGATATAATTGAGTTGGACTATTATGGTAGGTTTAAGTTTGTGATGTTCAATTGTGACTTGTTTGAGGTTGAAGAAGACAAGTATGATCTTACTTGTGTATATTTCAACAGAAGATGTTACCAAAATGATCCTTTTGTGCTAGCTACTCGGGTCCACCAATGCTTTTATATCCAAGACCCTTCAGAAGAAAATAGACACTATGTTATGAAGAAAGTTCTAAGAGATTTATTTAACATGGGTAACCAGTCTAACCAATCAAATGACACTGAACTACATGCTACAAACAATGATGGTGAATTAAATTGGGTTAGGGAGGATATCTCTGCCACTGTATTTGAGAAACCTTCTAAGGTTGGGGAGGAAAATACTTTTGGTGATGAAGTTGATGACACTTTATTTGTCTTCATGGACTAAGGGTAACATGGAATCAAATTTATTTGTCTATGATTTTGTGTTTTTTATTTTGTGTTTATAAATTGTACTAATGATGTTTTACGGTTAAATGTTTACCACTTTATTCTTTTCATCCCATATCTTTTTGATTTAACATTATTCTTTTCAGGCCATGGATAAGGAAGCAACATCAAAACATAAATTTAAAGTTGTTGACAAGGCTCAAAGGAAATTTATTGATAGAGACCTACCTAAAGTTAGATCAAGCAAGGAATTACTTAGAAGGATCCAAATCAAAAGTGAGAAGATAACAAGTATTGAGTTGTCAACTAAGGCTCCAATGATTTCTGTTAAGGGACAATTCAGTTTGTCTAATTTTGAAGTTGGAGCTGAAAATAAAAAGAACACTCTAACTACTGGTATGGGAGAACTACAAGATATTCAACCAAGGCAACCTCAGAAAGAGAAAATAGTTGACCAAGTCATTCATGACTCAAGAGCAAGGGTAAAAGCCATTGAAAGGTCCTTATTTGAATTTCATTCCGATAAAAGATCAAATAAAAGAAAATTTGCTAAAGAAGACAAGTCTAAATCAAAGCTTGAAACAGTTGAAAGAGACTTGATTGAAGTAGAACGCAATGAGTCAAGAGGAAGTGAAAAAAAAAACAAGAGGTTAATAAAACAAAGACATGAGTCAAAGGAAAATGAGAAAATGAAAAATATAATGATTGAAGATGATGAGTCAATGACTGGGAAGTAGAGTGCCACCAAAAAGGCACAAGGACCAAAGTGTAGATCAATGCTACTTTGTGAGTTTCTTGAAGAAAATGTGGAGAAAGAGAAACAAAATGGGAAAGAGGAAAATGTGTTTCAAGATAAAGAATTACAAAATGAAATACATGTTGAAGACATTGGAATCAATGTAGATGAAGGTAATATTACAGTGTTAGCAAGTTTATTTTTGTATTTCATTTATTTTTTAACTTATCTAAGTTTAATGTAAAATAGGCACAAGCAATAAAAGAACACGAGGACCAATAAGATGTTTAAAAATATACACGAGAAATATTGAAGATCGTCAAGAAGTTATCTTGGACAAAGATGGAGAGTCTGTTGGTCCTAATGATAAAGTTGTGTCCGACTTGAGTTATTTCCTTGGGATCTTAGCAAGGAATTCAGATTTTTGTCCTCTAATATACACAAACTTCAAGGCTTTGCTCAAAGATTACAAGGAACGAATACGGAAATATGCTATGGTAATTAAATAGAATTCTTATCTTTGATTGAATTACAAAATATTTATGACATGTGTTTATTTTTGGCTTTGTTTAGGATAAATTCATTATTTTTGAGAAAGGACAAAAAGCAACTCTTAGTCGTGTGAATGATGCCTGAAGGCGATATAAGTACTATGTAAAGAGAACATATTTTGAGAAATATTCCACTTTGAAGGAACAATTGAAACATTGTCCAAAGTCTATTCCTAAGGACCATTTCAAGCAATTGATAGAGTATTGGACAAATGATACTATCAAGGTATGATCCTTCTAATTCATAGTAATATTTTAGTTCATAATAATATGATTCTCTAGTCAATAGTAGAAATTATCGTTCCAAGTTCAAGCACACAAAGGTCCTACAATTGGTAGTTGAGCATGAAACAAATGTTTTTTAGAAAATGGTTTGTTCAACATTAGTGTTTATCCCACATCTTTTTATACCTATTTTTATTTCATCTTTTTTACGGGAAATAATATTATAACAATATTGTCAATTTTGGACTAGCAGAATAATATTGTAATAATATTGTCATTTTTGTAATAGTATTGACAAGGAATATTATTATAACAATATTGACAGGGAAGAAAGATCCACAATGTCTCATTCTACATTTTTGTTAACTACATTTATATTGATGTATGTTCTCATTTACAAAATACAGAGCATTATTGAAAGGAACGCAATGAATAGAACTAAGCAAACGTATATGCATCGTATGGGAACGATCAACTTTGCTAAAGCTCGAGCCAAATTTATATGGTATTATTAAATTATGTCTCAATCTATAATATATCATTAATTTATATTTTACTATTAATTTTTAATTATTTATTAATAGAGTGCTAACAAATCTGATGGAGAAGAAGTTACTCGAGTTGAAATGTTTATTAAAACTTGACAAGGTCGTCTTGATAAAAAGGGAAAAGAAATTGATGAAGAAACACTAGATGCAATTGTAAGTTTATTTGTACTTATGAAATATGTTTGAAAGCTCCATACATCTTACTTGTTCAAAACTTTGATCTTTTTTTGATAGTCTAAGCTTCAAAGTTCAATTTAAAATTCAAGTGTATATATATGGGGAAAAAAGCATTTGAGTCATTGTTCGGGAAAGAAAAGTTTGGCCGAGTTCGTTGTTATGGAAGGACTATAACACCCACAACATTGAAGAAAAATCAAGAAATTGATGCTCTAAAAAGAAAACATTCCATTGAAAGAAATGATATGATCAAGAAATTTGAAGGTTTTGAGGTAGTGATGAAATTCATGCTCAAGCAAAATACTGATTTGGATGAGAATGATATAGAAGAAATGATGTCACAAGCATTAGACAATGAAATTAGTGCAGTTGCTCCACGTTCCTCTGCTGCAACTCATGTTCCTGATGATGACGATGATGATGAGGTATACATTGGACCATCTAAGATTGTGAAATATTTTATACATACTTTCATAAATTGGAAGAAGATCATGTCTAAGTTTGTTGATTTTTTTTTCTACCTTTTTGCAGGGTGAAGTTCAAGTTCATTTGGAGAAGAAAACATAAAATGAAGAAATAAATAAAATACTTTTATTATATACCTTATAATTTTTTTTTTGTAATTCTCAAAGTGTGCTAGGCAACATTGGAGTATAGTTTTTCATATTCTCAGTTGTTACAATTATGTTTTGAAATACATTATGCACATTTAATTGCATTTCTAAATGTTACGAGTATTATTAATATTATCTTCAATTACAATTTACTAAAAATAATGTAATTGTCTTCTATAGTTTTATTAAAGTATTTTTATATTGCAATAATAATGTTAAAAATGAATTAGTGGCTTAATGTATTCATAATCTATTTAGAAATTACAAATGCGGTATGAAGGATTAAACAAAAACGTAACATCTAAAAAAATGTGGCCTAAATATTGATAGAAAAGGCAACAATATAAGAAAAATGTGGCCTAAACATTGATGAAAAGGCAACAGATGAAAAAATGTGGCCTAAACATTGAAAAAATATGTGGCCTATTGTATTAGGCTAAGGCCACACTTTTTGAAAAAATTGTGAGCTTTGAGCTATGCCCACGGCTGAATACACCACAGTTTCAAAATCGTGGCCAAATTGTGGCCTAAAGTTAAGACCACGGTTTTTTCACCTTAGGCCACATTTTTCACCTATTGCCTAAAGTGAAAAATGTTGTAGTGTATTTTGGCAAAGAAATTAGCAAGATGGTCATTTTTGGGTACAAACTATTGATCTACAATACACTTTTGGACATAATCTCTGATAAAGTATAGTTTTGATCATCAAGCACATCTATAACAAAAATTCTTCTTTGGGTATCCATATAGACTTAGGCCTTTTTCGTCAGAAGGTCTTTGTAATCCCTTTCTACGAGTACTAGTACACAATGCAATGACAAATGTAGTAACAAGGATTGTTCTAAGAGCCTTCACATCCTATCTTAGATTTATCATGCGACTTCCTTAGCTCTCTTATTAGAATGTTAAGAGATTTTCCAATATATACTGGATTTTTGCATGATTTTTCTTAAGGAAGCATTCTTTGATACTAGATTATCTATGACCTTGCTATCATTGTTTACTTGTGACCTTTTCCCAACACTCTCCTTGAACAAAAGCATTCCCCTTGTAATTTATCAAACCCACTATTCAAAATCTCAAGTTTTTTATTAAGACTTTTGTTTTCTTCCATCAAAACTTTATTTCTCTTCGTATGTTCAAAATTTTCATTTATCATGTTACTAAATGGTTTAGAAACTTTGGCTTTCTCAAGCTCTTTAGGAGTAGTTTAAAAAAGAACTTCATAAGTTTGAAAGCTTTTGTTACTCTAACATTTTTTTAAAGTAGCTTCATAATTTGCTTTAGTAATAGAATGTATGTCAATGAAGTCCACCTCTTCGTTTGAATCATCAGACATTATAGGGTAAGAAGTTGCATCTACCATGAAGCCAAAGTGAGCTTCTTCCTTGTTAAAGTTTGAGCTTGATATACCTAGACCATTCCATGTTTACATGAATCTTTTCCTCTTATAAGGCTTTTTCTTGTCTTTCTTCAATTGTTTAAGGTAGTATGTTTACATGAAGATTTTCTTCTTATAAGGCTTCTTACAATCATAGGAGACCACCTTTTCTTTGGTATCTCTTTGGTTCCTAGGCCTAAACTTCTTCTCCCTATCGTATCAATTATTCTTCTTGAGCATCCTCTTGAGCTTCTTTGTAAGGAAGGATAACTCCTCATCATCATCTAACTCGATTTCTTCTTAAGGATCGTCTGACGCCTTATATGCCTTTATTAGAGTAGTCTTCTTAGACATTTTGAGCATTGAAAGCTATCATTTTTCCTTTCACTTCTTTAGCATCATGGAGCATAACAATTTCATGAACTTTCAAGATACCAACAAGCTCCTCAAGAGTCATCACCTTTAGATCTTTCAATATGCCCTATATTACGGTGAAAGAGTCCTCAGAACTTTGTCAATAGCATTATAGGAGTCAACATTTCTCCCAAGAGATATGAGCTCGTTAATAATGATTTGCAACCTTCCAATCATAAATTAGACAACCTCATTATTTTCAATCATAAACATCTCGTACAAAGGTTTGAGCAGAGTTTTGTTTAACCTCCTTTGACCCTTCAATAAGACAATGCCTAGCCTTACAGGGATATGTACTTTCAAAAAAATTTCTTCAGAAAGAGAACATAGAGGGATATGTTTAGCCTTAGCATTGAGTTCATACCTATAATTTTTTTCTTCGCTCCATAACTCACAAAAAAAACTACAGTTAACGACAGGCAAATCCGTCGGTAAATGCGAATTACTGATAGTCAAAATTTCGTCAATAATATGGTTGTTGATAAATTTACCAACGAATATATTTAGTCCATCGATAAAATTAATAAATATTATGGTATTTACTGACGGATAATTATGTCAGTAAATTAGTAAATATTATTTTTATTATAAAAATTATTATTATCATGTTTTCTTCTATTCTTATTGTTATTTCTATTATTTATATTATTTTTATTTATAGTTTTATTATTTTTATTACTCACTATTAATGATTGTATTGAAGTTGTGAACAAAGTGCACTAAGGAAGATTTGAACCCAAGACCTCTCAGCAGCTTGACATAACCCATAATCATCACAACTTTTTAGTCATGTAATGATTACTATTATACTTATTATTACAATTACCTTAATAATAATTATTTTTGATATTATTCTATTATTATTATTATTATAATACTCTTATTATTATTAATAATATTATTATTAAGATTATTATTATACTGATATTATATTATTGTTACTATTATTATTATGCTTTTATTATTATTATTATAAATATTATCATTATTATTGTTATTAATATTATTATTAATATTATTATTATTATGATAAATATTATTATTAGTATTATTATAAATATTATTATTATTATTATTAATATTATTGTTAATATTATTACTATAAATATTATTAGTATGTTAATTATTATTGATATAATAAATTATTTGCTAACTTGGAGGGTGATTTACCGACAGATTAAATCCATTGATAAAGTGATAGTTAATTTACCGATGAATAATTTTACGGTAAATTTTTTTGTTGATAAATTTGTCTATATTTATCGAAGGATTAAATCTTTTAGTAAATTGACCGTAAATTTTTTTGTAACTAAAATCTGTCGGTAATGATGTTTTACCGACGGATAAAATTACATCAGTGATTTGTATTTTTCTTATAGTGAGCATTATAAGGAAACTATATCCATTTTGGACAATCTCTAATAGATCTATATGATTATACTCGAGGAAATCCACCATCTGGAGCTTTCAATAATAATACTTCTCACTCTTAAATAGCGGTGGACAATTGGTAGCTTGCTTGTCGTTCTCCATGAAGTTTGTAGAAGATCATGTGTCTAGTTCTGTTAGGAACTAACCTCATATGTTACCTTTGATACCAACTTTTTGCACAACTAGCTCTTGAAGTTTAGGGTTGAATAGAACCCTTAGACTCTTCTTGTAGAGAACTATACTAGATTTTATAGCAAACAAGCAATGCAAAACAACAAAATACAAGTTTATACTAGTTTACTTAAACTCACGGGCTACGTCTAGTTCTTTCTTGAGATAAAGTTTAAGATGTTAAACTAATCTAAATTAACTTATTACAACAAGTATACCAACCAATCATGGTTATAACAAGTACGCAAATAGTTATCCAAGTACGCAGACCATTCCTAATTATAACGAGTACACCAATCATTCGTAGTTATTTCATCTTAATCTCCTTTTAAGACAAAGACCTCACAAATAAACAAAACAAAAACCTCTCAAAGAGTCATTGTAAGATTTTTGGAAAAACTTCACTATATGAAGAATTACAAAATTTTTCACACTCACAAAAAACACTTGAACAAAAGAACACTAGAAGAATGTAAACATGTATATTTCTTGTAAATTTCTTACGTAGTCTTCATCTTTATCTTGCAGTAAAAAAAAAAATGGATTTACCTAAGGTCAAAATTCATAGGTAATGACCAAAATCAGTGGGTACAGATTACCAACGGGTCAAAATCCATAGGTAATGAGGTCGTAGGTAAATTTGCCACCAACTTTTATCGATGGGTAATTTTCCCACGAAATTTATTCCGTAGGTATAAGTTTATATTACCCACTAATATTGATCTGTGGGTAACATCTTAATTTTTTTTATTATTTATGATTAAAATTTATATATTATTTTATATCCTTCTAATTGTTACTACCAAACTTCAATGAGGAGGAGTTGAACCAGAGCATTTGAATGTTGAAGAAAGTCTTTTACCATTGCGCCAAACAATCTAAATGATAATATTATAATTATTATTATTTTTATTATATTTATATTTATGATTATGATTGTTAATATTATTAATAACATTATTATTATTATTATTATTATTATTATTATCATCGTTTTTATTAAAAACGACAATAATAATATTAACAATAATATAAATAATATCAATAATAATATTAATAATATTAATAAAAACAATATTAATAAGATTCATAATAACAATAATTAATTAAAAAAATTTAAAATACTAATATTATTAATAATATTAATACAGATAATAAAAATAACATTAATAATAAAAATATTAGAAATAAGAATATTAATGTTAACATTAATAGTAAAAACATTATTGATAATATTATTATTAACTATTATAATAATAATAATAATAGTAATTCTTAATAATAATATCACAAAATATCATTGAAAATAATATAAAAAAATATTAATAATATTAAAACTATTTTTCATATAAATATAAATAATGTTGATAATAATATAATAATATTAAAAATATCATTAATGTAAATATAAATAATATGAATAGAAGTATTAATAATATTCCATATATTAAAAAAGATATAATAATAATGTTAATATAAATAATAATAATAATAATGTTATCAATAACATTAATAATATTTTCTGTATAAATATTAATAATATTAAAAAATTTAAAAATATTAAAAACAACATTAATAATTTGAAAAAAATACAATAATCATAATAATAATAATAATAATAATAATAATAATAATTATTATTATTATTATTATTATTATTATTATTATAATTTTAATAATATTATAACTAATAATATTAGAAATAATAATAAAAACAATAATATTAGCAATAATATTAATAATATCATTAATATTAATATTAATATTAATATTAATAATCATAAATACAATATTAATGATAATATTATTAATAATATCAATGATAATAATAATATTAATAATAGTAATACAAATTTAATAACAATAAAAATAATAGTAATAAAATGTTAAAAATACCAATAATATTAGTTATAATATTAATAATATCAATAAAAATATTAATATTGTTAATACTATTTATCTTTACTAGTGATTATTAATAAATCAATATGAACATCATTAATAAGAGATAATAGTAGTTTCATCCATAAAATATAAGTTCTAAAATATTACTCATGGACATAGATATGTGGGTATTACCCACGGACATAGGTATGTAGGTATTACCTACGTAAATAGTTCGGGAGTAATACCTACAGACCAATATCCGTGAGTAATACATACGGATCTCTGTCCGTGAGTAATATTTACGAACCTGTGTCCGTGGATAATACCTACGGACTTAAATCCGTGGATAATACCGACAGATACAGATCCGTAAGTAATAATTTGTGGATAACGTTAAATTTACTCACGAATACAGATCCGTGGATAATAATCCGTGAATAAATTGAGTTTTTCTTGTAATGTTGGTATCTTTATATAAAATTTTCTATCTTAAACAATATTAAGTTGAATATGAATTAGATAAGGATAAGATAAACTTGCATTATCAATACTAAGTTAAAATTAAATTGAAATTTTTATATTCAATTCAAGTTAAATTTATCGTAACTAAGACTTATTTAAAAATATTTGATCGAAACTGAGTTAAATTACTCTATTTAAGTTTCCGTTAAAACTACTTTTAGGTAAAACTGAGTTAAATTTTAGAATAATCAAAATCAAGTTAAAAATACGTTTTAAGATTGAGATAAAAAAAAAGGAAAGATTGAAGCATTAGAAAAACAGGTTTAAACCAATCATAACTTGTAGATTGATCTCCCTTAAACCCTATAGTAGGTGAGCTTGCGCAGATTCAAAAATTTTACGCCCTCAAAAGTTCCTAAATCATTACATTAGACCAACTGAACGAACTCCCTTCTCCAACCAAGTTTAATACTCTAATCTTATCGCACAAAGTTGTGGTTTGAAGGTTACTTACGTAGATTCCGTTGGTTTTTAATCTTTGAAGCACGTGTTTTAAATTTTGCTATGGTGGAGTGATGGATGGATAAGATGTGGAAGGAAGAGATTCACACGCTATTGCACGATGATATTTTGGGCTGAGTGACTAGACGATAGTGATTGTCTTATTCACCTTTTGTTTCTTTCTCTGCTCAGTGCATATATTTTCCATTGTACTACCAGAGTACTATTGGTACAGGTTCAATAGTAAAGGTTCTTTTACCATTTAGTGTAATTTGGTAAATTTCATAGAGAAATTACTAGAATGGCCAAATTTTGAAAAAAAAAAATACAAAATGCATAAGTTTCACGTAGGTTTAATGACTTTATATTAAATAAGTTATATGTGTAGAGAGATGACTCTAGTTATATCACACAAAAGCTGGACAGGACGAAAGCGACCTTGGTTTTTTGTTTTTTGTTTTCTCATAGAAGTTATGCATACTTAGTAACATTTACTTTTGTTATATTTTTAGATTTATATTTATAATCAAATTAACTTTTTCTAAATTTGAAATTTGTTAAATCTCACATTTTTATCTTATTTTATTAATAATTTTAATTTTATTATAAATAATTGGTAAATCCTCCTAATTTTGTCAAATAATTGAACATGAAACATTAAATAAAGAAGAGTAAGATTGAAACTCATGAATGGGAAAATAAAAGATTAAATTGGACATAGATCAAGTTGTGCTCGGTGTCACTTTAGCTGGGTCATGTACTAGTGGGGCAAAAGCTACATGGATTTGAAGTCACGCCTTGTGCCACTTTAGCTGGGTCGAGAGTAGACGTTGCCGACCTAAAAATTGTGTATTTAGAGAGGTTTCTACATTAGGGTTAGACACTTTGGAGACACTTCATTCCACTCCATCTGGGAGTCAGGCTCTGCCAAGGACTCAAAAAAATGCAGCCTTAGAATGAAAACTAGAGTTTGGAGGCTTCCATTTTCTTCTCTTTGTATATCCATCTTCCTCTATTGATTCATTCTTCTCCTCTTGTTGAGGTTTGATGTAGTCAATTGAATTATCATGAAATATCTTTCCTTTCAATGTTAGTATGTTGCTTTTGTGATCATTGCTTGTCATGTTGATTCATGACTTGATCATTGATTCTTAGGATATTGAGAAATATCATTTGTAATCAGGAACTGAATCAAAATACCAGATGAAAGCTTATGTCTAAGAATAGAGCATGACTTGTCTGTTGACTTAAGACCCTTATGGCGATTGTAAGATTTATTTGCATAATTGATTAAAGAATTAACAGTTAATAGATAAGTTTGAGCTCATTCACGTAAAGAATTAGGGTGTTGGTATTATGGTGGGTTGACATTGACATTTTTTTGGAAAGAAGGTAAATGATTTTATGCATGAGAGTGAGATTTGATGAAATTTAACCCTAACAATTACATTCCATACGCTCTCCATTATTTTTCTACATTTCAAGTGCTTATAAAAGTACCAAAAATATTTTAATTCTTTTTGCATAAATATTGAGAATAATTTTTAGTCTAAATTTGTTATCAATTACAATTGTTGTCGTGTATTGCACAAGTCCCTTGGGAAAGAATGATATATTATTACTTGCTACATGAGCAACTGATGTACTAGCTATCATAGTGAAAAAATGCTAACAAGGAGCCATCCTGAGTTGGTTTACTTGTGTACCTCTCCAATCAATTTATTGCTTTGACACCTTAGTCTCTCTGTTTGGAGCACAATTTACAACTAGTTAATCACACCACCGAAATAACGGATGGCCCTAAGCAATAAGATTGAAGAGCTTACATAAGTCAAACACTTACGCAACTATATATGGATAGACCATGACAAATGCACTCAAACTACAAGAGAGGATCATAAGAGTGGAGAGCAAAGAGAACCCAAGTTCACTAAGGTGGAAACAACAAACGAGGACACTGCCTTTGTGTAGGGTTATTAACACCATCTCAAGGGGTTTTGTGGTGGGTGGAGCATCATGCTAAACCCAAAGGAGACATCTAAGAATAGTCCAATTCATTAATATCATCACAGGTAAATCTCAAAGGAGCATGTTAGCCATAACTTTCACATATGGTGACTTCCAAGCAATCGACTTAAATCAAAATGATCGCAAACCATCACTGTCGAATTAGAAAATTTTAGAGTGATGAAAACCTTAATAGATCAAGGAAGTTCAGTAAACATCCTATATTGGAAATCTTTCCTCTAGTCAGGTATATCAAAAAGTGAAATTGAGAAGTATAATGAGCAAGTTAGATTCTCAAGCAAGCGAGTTAGCACCAAGGGGTACATTAACCTTTACATAAAGTTTGGAAAAGGCAACCAAAAGCACAAGATAATAATTAATCATGGATGTTGATACCCTATACAATATCTTGTTAAGTTGACCATCCCTAAATGCTCTCAGAGCAATAATGTCCACGCCTCACCTGGCCATGATATTCCCTTTCAAATACTAAGAGATAATAATAGTTCATGTGGATCAAAAGACAACTTGGGAATGCTATGCAGCTAACTTAATGGTGGACCCATCGATACTTGAGTTGTAGAGGCCTCACTCCGTGAATAACAATAGAATGATTGCAATGGCTGACCTAGATACTCAAATAAATGATGATGTTAGGATGGAGTGAAATGAAGAAATGATTCCTTGCTAAGCCAAAGAGCAAATTACCTGATTGCAGGGAAATTTTAAAAAGTATGGGGCTGAGGTCATAATCAAGGTTTTAATGGAGAATCGAGGTCTTTTCTCATGGAAATGCTAGGAATTGATCCCCGAGTCATTGCCAACAAGTTATCAATTTGCAAAGAGGTTCAAACGACTTCACAAAAAACAATATACTTGGGGAAGAAATGAGCCTTATGGGTGAGTAGGATTTGTTAGGAGCCAATTTTATCCCAAAAGTATAGTACACGACTTAGTTAACTAACATCATCCTAGTGAATAAGGGAAATGAACAATGGTGAATGTGTACCAATTACACTGACCTCATCAAAGCGCGCCTAAAGGATACTTACCCACTCCCTAGCATCATTCAACTTGTAGATGAAGTTGTAGGCCACCAAGTTCGGATACAACAAAATTCCAATGTACACCCCTAACAATAGAAAAACAACATTTATCACAAAGACGACTAACAACAGTTACAAGCCTATGCCCTTTACCTTAGAAAATGCAAGGGTCACATATGAAAGACTCATGCATGAGATAATTCATGAATAGATAGGAAATAATATGGAATTTTACATTCAGCAAAACATATCCAACCTCATATGTTTTTTTCTCAGCTTAGAGGATACAATATGAGATTGAATTTGTATAAATGTGTTTTCGGAGTTGAAGTGAAAAAGTTTTTGTGGTTCATGCTCACCAATTAGGGTATGTGTCCAGCCCAAACAAATATCATGCCTTAGTTAATATGAGAGGATCGACAAACCTAAAAGAAGTACAAAGGCTTGTCAGACGATTGCCATCACTTTCTCAATTTCTACCAATGCTAGCTAAGAAGAGAATTGATTCTAAAACTCATAAGAAAATCAGAAACCTTCAAATGGGATAACGAATGTCAAAAATTCTTCATAGAGGTCTGAATCTTCATCTCCTCCCCACCTATCTTAAGCAAGCTAGTCCAAGGAAAATAACTCTTTCTATATGTATCGGTGTCAGAAAAAGCCATCAACATCGCTTTAATGCAAGAAAACCCAATAGTCGATTTATTTCAAAAGTCGAATACTCCAAGATGAAAAATATGTGGTGCCAACTTATAAAGAAGGGAACTTTCGCACTTGTCCATGCACCCACACATCTCATATTTTACTTCAAAAGCTACCAAGTCATTGTTAAAATTGACTGCCTCATCTCTATAATACTCCTTAAGCCCTAGTTAGTAGGAAGGATGCTACATGGTCCGTGGAACTCTTCGAGTTTGACATCAAGTATCAACCAAGAGTCTTAATCATGTCTCAATGTTTAGCTGACTTTACCTATGAATTACAAATGGCATGATCAACCTAAGTGAGACCTAGGTATTACATGTCAACGGGTCCTAAAATAAGAAAGGGAGTGGATCAAGCATAGTCTTGGAATGAATGGAAAGGCTAGGAGTGGAACAATCCCTACATCTCAAGTTTAAAATGTCCAATAATCAAGCTGAATATAAGACACTCATTATAGTCTTTATGTTGGCAAAAGACATGGAGTGATCAAAGTACATTGCAAAAGTGACTCACAGTGAGCCACATTAATAGTTAGTCTCAAGTCAAGGACTCATTATTGCTTAAATACTATCATTTAGACGTCAAGCTAATGGAAGATTTCAAGGAGGCAACTATCAAGTATATCTATTGAGAGGATAATTCTCAAGCATACTTTCTATCAATGTTAGTCAGCTTAAAGAAGAAAGGATGTCGAGAAATATTGATCCAACAAACATTACTTCAACCCACTATAAGCACTGCAGAATGTATGACAACAACGGCCAAAACCGACTTGATGCAATCGATTAAAATGCTTTTGACAACCCAATCACATGACCAAGATCATCTCGATAAAGAAGTTGTGAAAAAGGTAACTCTATTCATCCTAATTGGGAAGAACCTTTACGAAAGAAGGTATTTGGCCACCCGCTTCTAAAATGTGTAACAAATGAACAAGTTACATATATCTTGAATGAGCTTCACAATTGTACATGCAAATTACATTCTGGACAAAGTACTGTGGCGGCATGCCTACTCAGGGTCGAGTACTGTTGGCCGACACATAGAGTGATTATGCTAAATTTGTTCAAAATTGCAAAAGTTGTCAAGAACACAACAATTTGATTCCTTTACCTTCTAAGGAATTGCATACTATCAACTTGCCATGGCCATTTGCACTATAGGAAATGGATGTTTTAGGGTCATCCCCCCAAACTCAAGGGCAACGCAGCTTCCTCTTGGTCAGGATAGATTATTTTACTAAATGGATTGAAACTAAACCTCTGGTTAGGATAATAGCTCAACAAGTGCAGAGTTTTATATGCAAGAATGTTATATGCCGCTTTGAGATCCCCCATACCATCATCGCATACAATGGAAAACAAATCACAGATAAAAAGCTTACTAAATTTTGTAACAGCCTCGGAATAAAATATGTTATCAGTTCAGTAGAGTACCCACAATTAAATGGGTAGGTGCAAGCAGCCAACAAAGTCAACCTTGTCAAACTTAAAAAAGGCTTTGCTTGGCAAAGTAAAAGTTGGTTGAAGATCTATTAAAAATGTTATGAGCATACATATGTACCCCACAAACTTCAACTAGAGAATCATCATACAACCTTGTATATGGCACAAATGCCATGATACTTGTTGAAGTGGGAGAATTGACTATATACATTGGGAACTAGCCTACTTGAACTAGAACAACATATGCCTCAAGGCCGAGCTATATCTCATTAAGGAATTGTGAAAAGAGCTAAGGTACGAGAAGAAACTTGTAAATAGAGATCAACCTGACAATACAATACGAACTTAAAATTCAAATCCTTTCATAAGGTAGACCTTGTCTGGTGAATGAGAAGCAAAGCTCAAAAAGACGCAACTAATGAAAAATTCACATCAAACCAGTAGGGACCCTTTAAAATCTGAGAAAGCTTGCATAATGGTGCTTATCAGTTATAACGTCTCAACGGCAACAAGATACTGAGAACTTGGAACTTTAGTCATCTTAAGTTTTATTTCAGCTTATGTAAGGAATGTATACTTTTTCCTACTATTGACATTTTATTCCTAAGAAGGATTTTTGTTGGGGAAGTTTTAATGAGGCACTTGTGAATGAAGAAGAATTTATAGGACAAATTGTGTAATAACTTAATTCACTACATTAACCCTTATGAGCCAAGGAAGTTTTAACCTAAGTGAATCCTTTCCAAGAAGTATCACATTCAAATTAACATTTCTCAATCAAGGAAGCTTTCACCTAATTCAATCCCTCCCAAGAAGTGTTGCTTTCTTTAACCCTTTTTTCCTAAGGAAACTTTTACCTTAGTGAATCCCTCCCAAGAAAAGTATCTTATTCAAATTAACCCCTCTCGACCAAGGATTTTTTCACCTAAGTGAATCCCTCCAAAGAAATGTCACTCTCACATAATCAATCATTTATTTTGCAATAAATGGAAAGCAAGAAAACCATTAAGTTTTAGGTGAGGTGTTGCATAACTTAATTAATTTAGAAAAGACATAATCTGATTGTGCAAACCGTGTGATCAACTTTTCAATCAATGCTTTTTGACTCCGAATTAATTGCTGACAAGTGATGTATGCAGTGTACTCCAAACTACTCATGCAACTCTGATGCTCTTGCATTTCCAATCAATTTATTCCCCTTCAACAACTTGTTGACTAAGTCAAATGTCATCCCATTACGCATAAATCTCAAATGCATAATAATTGTTAGATTTCACAAATAATCATGCATTAACACCCACAATTGACTAGATTAATTACTGATTAATACTAACAGTAATAATCTATTGAAATCTTGAATCAATTAATTCATTTTTTGCATAGTATATAATTATACCAGAAATTGATTCTTTCAGTAGTTATTACATATTAATCAAATCAATTATTCCTAGTTCAATTCGCAAGTAATTAAACCTATCCTTAGCCAGTGGTTTAGTGAATAAATTAACCAATTGTTTCCCAGATTCAACAAATTTAATTTTACAATCATCATTACTCACATGATCTCTTACAAAATGATGCAGAATTTCAATATGTTTTATCCTTGAATGTTGCACAAGATTCATTGTCAAATTAATTGCACTGGTGTTATCACAAAATAGAGGTACTTTAGTACAATTTAATCAAAAATCACTTAGTTGTTGTTTCAATCAAAGAATTTCTGCATAGTAGCTCCCTGCAACTATATATACTTTGCCTCTTATGTAGACAATGCTAGACAAGCTTACATCTTGTTGTTCCATAAGATAAGGATTGATCCAAGCAAATGGTAGGTTCCACTTGTGCTCTTCCTATCTAATTTACATCTTACAAAGTCAAAATCAGAATAACCAACTAAATTTAATGAAACCTCACTTGGATACCATAGTCCTACATCTATAGTTCTTTTCAAATATTTCATAATCCTCTTGGCAACACTATAATGTGACTCCTTTGGGTTGGACTGATATCTTGCACAAAGACATACATTGAACTTGATATCAGGCTTGATGGCTGTTAGGTAAAGAAGAGAACCAATCAACCTTTTATACTTGGTCTGGTCCATAGATAACCCCTTTTTATCAACATCCAAGTAATAGTTAGTTGATATGAGTGTTGCAACCTCTTTGCACCTCTCCATTTCAAACTTCTTTAACAGTTCCTTGCAATACTTTGGTTGGCACAAGAATGTTCCATGCTTAAGTTTCTTAATTTGCAACCCTATGAAGTAGTTTAGCTCTCCCATTGTTGACATTTCAAATTTTGCCTACATAGCTGCCACAAATTCTTGACAAAGCTTCTTATTAGTTGAGCAACAAATGATATCATTAACATAAACTTGAACAAGTATAATATCATTATCATCTTTTCTGAAAAGGAGAGTCTTATCCACTTTTCCTCTTTCATAGCTTTGAGACAGTAAGAAATTACTTAACCTCTCATACCATTTTTGTGGAGCTTGCTTTAACTCATTCAAAGTTTTCTTGAGCTTGTATACATGTCCAAGGAATTTGTAGTCTTCAAAGCCTAGGGGTTGTGTTACATATACTTCCTCATTTATAAAATCATTCAGAAAAACACTTTTTGCATCCATTTGGAATAATTATATCCACACATGATAACATGATTTTTTTCAACTTATTGTTTTTGAAAAACAATCGATGTGAACCATTTTGACTTAAACATTAGTTAGTTCAATTCCAATTTTATATTTCAAAAACATTAAGGACCATTAGAGATCATTCTAATGACATGTGATATATGTACATAACTAGACAACACATACACACTAACACTAAGTCATCTTCAAGTCTCTTTTATACTTGACTTCAGTTGGCTTCATCAAATACCAAACTGTAATATTTTCAATAGCAAACGCACCCTAACTCATTGGATAAGACATTGGATCACAGAAGATTGAGACCTATAGAATGTCCACATGTAAAATCATATCTCAAAATAGTATAAATAGGACCTGACTTCCACAAGTAAAAAAGACTTTTCAAAACAAATTTAAGAGAGTTATTAAAAAATTTAATAAAAATTGACTTTAGCGTCAGAAGTGTTTTTTTGCAAGTATTCTAACTTACCAAAATTGAAATCCCAAGAATAAAGAGTTACCTTGATTAGAATACTTATTAGAATAGTTCCACGATGAGCGAAGAATAGAATAGGTCTTAATAAATTCTTTTTAAGATAAATGAGAGGGTTATTGTAATTTTTTTAAGTAGTATTATACTTTTTTTGAAACCTAAACTTTAGGCATAATTGTATTTATATGAGAAAGTGTGAGTACACGCACTATTCAAACAATAATTCATTGATGCAAGGATGAAGTCGGTAAGTTCTTCCGGTCAAAGGAAATTAATAACGTTCTATAAATATCAGTATTTGTGTGGTACTGACTACAATACCGAAGAATAAAGTCGCAGTGTAAAAGATTAAACATACCTATAGAAATAAATCAATACGAAGCATTCAAATTTTGACACCAAGTTATCTCCTAAAGTTGAAGCAACAGCCTTGTCCTCATCCAAACTAGGTGACATAGTAAAAGCAAAGAGCCAAAGCACGCACAGCCCCACCCTTTCCCTCTTGAAGGTGGAACGTGAGAACATCACTTTCTGTTACCTTCAAAAATGGGGCCATCAATAAAAGGTGGCGAAGGAATTCAACCCGAGGATAAATCATTCAAAGGCTTGCATGGCCCTTGAAAGTTCCTACAGAAGGGTACCTTTCCATTCTGGCCTCATCCTCTCCTACTACCCCTTCACACTGTGCCCACAACACCAGCAGCCTTCAAATCTCCTTGCACCTTAAAAAGGGTATTGGATACCGTACAACCACCACCATTGCAAATTCTTGGGGTGGAGGATAGGTGGTGGGACCCTTGTTTGTACGTACTTTTTCTTCATAAATCTTAGGACATCTTAATGTTAATTTTGGCATGCCCCGCAAATAATCATCTGTAGACTAAAGGGTTATCCCAGTTTTCAAACTAACAATTATAATTTTTAATTTTTAAAAAAAATAATATTATTTTATTAAAATAAATATAGATCAAACTTATACATTAAATCCTTATCTCTAAAAGTTAAATTTTATTTTATATATGACTTTATTTAAATAAAATAAGTATTCTCCTTAATTTTAAAATTTAGAATTTTTTCATTTTTCTTTAAATCCGGAAAATGGCACATTGGTCATATAGAGTTAGACTTGCCAAAATTTTTTATCCACGTAAAATATGGGTTGAATCGCCCATTTTACAAACTCCTATAAATATAACCACAAAGTTTGACCTTCGCAACTTTTTTAAGGTATAAGTTTTAATGGTAGTTTAGAATGGATGTTGGAAAGAGGGGAGGATGCATATGTGAAGAAATAGAGGATAAGTCGTAATTTTGATAAGTGGATGTAAAGAAAAAGGAGGAAGAAAACGATCGGAGAAGGAGAGAACTTTTTGCATACATATGAGAATAAATGTCTAGAAATGTACACAATCAATTGTTAGTCTATATAATCACTTATATATATATTGTCTAAAATAAAGGAAAAACAAGTGCTTTGTATTACTATATATAATCAGTTATGAATCATGCATAATGGGTTATAAGTCCTCCATAATCTATTATTAATGTACTTTTTTCATTTTCTTTTTCTCTTTTCATTACAATCAAATAATAATTAATAATTAAAAAGTAATATTAATATTAATAAATAACATGAAATAAAACCATCTCTGTTTTTACTAATTTCTTTTAAATTTTCAATCAAATAATTGTTTCTTCTCCTCATTTATTTATTTTTCTTTCTTTTTCTCTTTTTGTTTCTATCTCTTTCATCCTTCCTTACTAAATAAAACACTAATTGTACATGTCGAAAATTTTGATGGGAAAGGAATTAGAGTTAAATGATGTATTTATAGACGAGATTAAAGTTTTTAGAAGGATAGCTAATTTCATTGAATAACACAAATAAACATATATTTTAAAAGAAAAAATAAGCATAAAATTAACATATAACATCAATTTAACAACATAAAAATAAAATGAGAAACTGAACAAGTGATTGATTAGTAGTTGAAATCTTTAATCATAGGACTATGGTTCAACATCTGAACATAAACATAAAACAAGGTATGTAAACAGAAGAGTTGTCTCTTACATGATGTTTTCCTTTTGTCTAGATATTTGTCTGGTAGCTTTCCTTAGTGTAGAAATTGATTTCTCACTACACATAATTTGGTTTTATACTTTCGTCACCATGCTGATTTTCATATCAAGGCTTTGATTAACAAGGTGGGACCCATATCATGTGAAACTCAGACAGTGGCAGTAGGTGGGGCCCACAGGATTTTGGGGGAAGATGTTGAAGGAAAGTGGAAGATGGGGTCCTATCAATCTGACCCAGATTTCATCACGTACAACAATATTGTAATATGCTGTTGTGTTACAAGTTCTTCCCGATAAACTAGTGCTCAACAAACAACAATCCACTGAATCACTGTGAATGTGCAGTGTCATAAGCTAGCAATGGAGGAACAGCAATAATGACCATAAAGAAAGCTCTGGGTATTGACGAGACAAGTGAGGCTACTGCAGTGATTTTTGTTATTGATGCATCATAGAATATCTATAACTCAGATTCTATCAAATGTGCAAAAGTAAGAAATTTTTCGTGCAGTAGTACATTTTTAAATTTTTTTCCGCAAATAGCACTTTATTTTCTGGATTAGGGATGATTATTTTTGAGATACTGTATCGTCTATAGTCCATTAATCTAATATGTTTTAAGTTTTAGACGATTCGTTGACACACTAAATAGTTTATGGTCAAAAAATTGGATCTGAATTTTATGTTTTTATATTTGGATGATACTAAAAACTAATTGAAATATATTTGTCTTAAAAATTATTTGTATAGTGTATTTTATACTAGATTTTCTAAGTTAGATTTTCTAAGTTAGATTTTCTAAGTGTTTATAACATGTGTTTATAGACGTTATAATAAAATTGAGTGATTGAATAACAAAATTTATATCAAATATCTTATTTATGATTAGAATTATATGTTTTATCAATGATTTAAATTATTTAACTATAAAAGTTGTAATATATAAGTAGATTTTTTAAGAGTTCACAAGTTGTTCATGTTAGATGGTTTGATGAATGTGTTGAATTTCTGTAACAAGTTTGTTTAAAATAATTAATTGTGAAAAACAAAATCTTTTAAATACATATATATGCTAAATATAAAGATTTTAATAGTGTGTTTTTAAGTACTTTGTTTGACCTATTTTTTGTATATCTCTACAATCTATCTTTTCCTACACAGATTTGTTCAAACTAAATCTTGCAAATATCTCCCTTTTTTGCAAAAAAAAAACAATTTGAATAATTAAAAATCTCAAGTACTTTGCTTTAATATCACATGTTATAAAAAAAACATGTTTAATTATGTTTTGATTTGTTTTTACTAATCTATATTGCAAATATTTTTGAATTAGTTTCTTAAGTGGATTCAAAGTAAAAACAAATTGAATGATTGCAAATTGAAGATTTCTGTTTTGAGCGTCTCTCACCAAAAAGATGAAAATATAAAGATATTACAAAATCCAAACTTAACCAATTCAAGTATCAAAGGACAAATTCAAGAAGCTACGTAAAGGGAATGAGGTGAAGAATGAACAAAAAAAGGGAGAGCCAAGCAATTAAAGCCAAAAAACTAATCTTACTAAAAATATGATTTACACAGAGCATCTAATCAAGCTGTTAGAGCGCCTAGTCTTTTGGGTTGTGCTTTAAACCACTGTGAAGATATACCCTTGTGAGATTTCTTTGTGCTCGAAGTGTTCATTTTTTTCTTGAGAGTTCTTAATCTCAGGGAATAACACGTGTAACCTAACCTAGAGAAGTGTGAATACTCCTTATAACATGGAGAGGTGAGAGTACTCATTGTAACCAAGTGTGTTGATTAGTGAAAGCTCTTAAGTAGTTGCTTGAGAGAATTAGATGTAGCTTGGGTTTGGGAGAACCATAATGTGTTGATCTCGAGTTACTCTTATTGTTGTTCATGCTTTGATTCATATTATTAGATGAACTATTAAATGGTCTTACAAAAACACTTTTACTAGACAATTTTTTAGACAATCTACTAAACACTTTATTTTTTTCATCCGTTGCGAAAAGAGTCTAAGGATCCATTCTAGAGTCAATTGTATCTATAATTGGTATCAAAGCTAACCTCTAATGTTAGTTCTTAACAGGAGAAGAGAAAATGATCCTAGTAGACACATTTGAATTTGAAGGTCAAGTTGTTAATTGTCCACCATTTTTTAAGGAGAAAAATTTTAATTATGGAAACTTAAGATGATTGTTTTTCTTGAGTATTGCATTGTTGATTTGTCGAACATAATTGAGACTGTCATTCCTTGTTTGCTTGATGCCATAAGAAAGTTGCTACCAAGAAATACTTGGTCTGAAGAACAGAATTAGTTGAATGTCAAAGCTTGACATATTCTTATATGTGGTCTAACTAAATAAGAGATTGCAAAATTTCATCTCACGTCGAGTGCAAAGGAGATGTGGGAGACTCTAACCTTATCCCTTAAAGGATCCAAAGAGACCAAGAGAAATAAATTGATACTACTCAGATGCTAATATGAGATGTTTTGCATGGAGAACAATGACATGCAAGGCTGCAGATTATTCTCAATAGTGTAAGATATCTTTGAGCTACTATTAGTCAATATGAGATTAATGATAAGGAGTTGAAGACTCTTCCCCCACTATGGAGAGCCAGGAAACTTCTTAAGAGCATTTAAGAACTTGGATACCATGCCTCTAGAACAACCTATAGGTTTTCTTCTTATACACGAATAGGTGTTGCAAGGAGATGCCAAAACCATCAAAGTAAAAGATCTTGCTTTGATAAGTTCACTAAAAGAGAAGAAGGTAGAATTTGTCAAAATTTATGATGTTGTAGATTATGCAACAGACATTTTTTTTTCAGATGATGATGAACTTTCCTTTCTTACAAATAAATTTAAAAAGATATTGACAAAGCATGGAAATTGAAAATTCAGGCACAAAGATCACAAGGAGAATATCATTTACTACGAGTGCAAAAAGTGTGGACACTATAAGTCCGAATGTCCAGATCTTGAAAAGGGAAAAAAGAAGGAAGAAGAAAGGAAAAAGAGGAATAAACTTTTTAATTCTTCACATTGTGAAGATATAAACATGTATGCAAAGAAATTGAATTAATACAAAAAGAGTATGCAACATCTAATGAGTTATCTGTTGAACATGCATAACTTCTTAAAAACTATATTAATTTGTGTGAAGAAAACAAGGGTCTAAGACAAAATCTTGAAATCCAAAATACAAATTTAAAACAAAATTAAAAAGGCATTGCTTTTATTTAAGAAGATTATAAAGAGACCCATGGAAACAAATAAAAAATTAAACAGTCTAATTAAAGAAAATATTGATACAAGAAAGATTTAGTAAAATGCAAACATAAGTGAAAAATCTCTAGATCTTTTGATAAAAAAATTCTAGAAAACTCACAAAGAAATTAAAACAAATTAAACTGCCTCATCATCTAAATTGTCTACAAGTACACTGTCTAATGGTGTCTTAAAATGGAAACCATTGAAAAGTAGTAACATAAAAGGACCCAAACAAACATGGGTACCTAAATAAAAGATAATAATTCCTCTTGCATATGTGTATAATCCATAAAAAAAATAAAAATGTCATGGTACTTGGATAGTGGCTGCTAACGACCCATGGGAGAAAGCTGTATATTCTAAAAACTGAAAATAAAGAAAGGAGGAAAAGTAATATTTTGAGGACACCAACACAGGAGAGTCATTGGTGGTGGTCAAGTAAGTATGAAACCTTTTATGTCTATTTTGTTCTGCTAGTAGACAACTTAAAGGACAACATGCTTAGCATAAGTCAATTGTGTGATAGTGCGTGTAGTATTGTTTTCAATAAAGACGAATGTATAGTGAAAAATAAAGATGAGAACAAAATTTTTGTTGCCAATAGACAAATAAATTTTTATGAAATTAATATGTATGAGTTGTAAGCTCAAAAATTCTCTTGCCTTGTAACTGTCAAAGAAGATCATCGAATTTGGCACAGAAAGTGTCGCCATGCTAGTTTGAGGTTACTTTCAAAATTGTTAAAGCACGACCTTATGAGAGGTTTGCCATTTATGTCATTCAAATACAATCTTCTTTGTAAGTCATGTGTTAAGGATAAATTGTTAGCACCAAGGCTTCCTAAGAGATTTGATGAACCCAACAATATGATAAAGTCTACAATGATCAAAGCTTGCAAAGTGGACTGCTTAAAGCCATCATGGAGCTTGATGAAGTTTTGGCCTAAGACTTAGGTTGGGTGTGTGAGAGTGTGGTTTTGCTATAAAATCATGAGTTTCATGAGATATCACTCAAAGTAAACTCTAAAATTTATTTTGATTAACAAATGAGGTTTAACAGTTTTTGAAAAACATATTTTCAAGAGTATATCAGAAAACTATTTTTCAGAATACAACTTAGTGGAATTTTCTAAGTTATAGAAAAATCAATTGATTGACTAATTGATACAATCGATTGAGTATTGTATTAGTTTTTAAAAACCATTTTGTCTATATAAAAGGATGAGCACGAATTATGACATAACACACTTACGAAAAACATTGCTAAGAATTTTGAGCGATCAATTGTGACTTTCTAAGAGAGAAAACATGTGCTTTCACCTTGGGAACTCATTACATTCAATTTTCTTCAAGAACAACCTCAAGAACTTTAATCTTGGAGTGTTGAATTGAGTAGGTTTAGTGCAACACTGGTTTTTGCACCAAAGCTAAGTCTTCCATATTGTTCTTAAACCATTTGTATTCTATTTTGTATAGAAGCACTTCTGTTCTGTAATATCTTTGATAAATTCTTGTACTGTGAGTGGTTTGGGTTACATTTTGCAGTGGGTTGTGATCTGTATCAGTGGTATTTGTACCTAGATTACATAGGGTCTTGTAATTGGGTTTCTACAATGAGTTTTCTACACTGTTTTTTAACTTGTTGTGGGATATAGTAGGTTATTCGCTGCTGGGAGCAGTGGTATCTTACGAGGAGCAAGGTGTTTGTATTGCTATAAACTGATCTTGTTGATCTTTATAATGGAAACTCTTTGCTTGTTAGCAAAGGACTAGGCGTAGCCCTTGAAAAAGGGAGAACTACTATAAATCTTGGTGTTCTTGATCTCTCTTGCTCTCTTCTTGATCGCTTTATCATTTTTTTCTGTCGGTCGCTAAATAAACTGTTCATCACACATAATTGACTCTTCATTCTGATTGTGTTTCACTGACTTTTCTGAAACTGTTAATATATTTGTGTAATTGATTGTATCAGTTCTTTATACTAATTAAGTATTTCTTGTTAACATTAACTAGTGTATAACTGATTGTTCTCCTTGAATTTTGATTTCTTGAATCAATTCTTGGTTCTGTGTTGTCTATTAAATCTGATTGTGTTGGTATGTGAGTGATCTTCAGGTTATTATTTATCTGATCACTTATGAGCAGTTCTTGTCTGTGATTTTATTCAACAAATTACTTCTGCTTTTGAATCTAGTGTTATTACTTGTTCTTGACTGATCTGGTTTACATTCTGGTTTCAGTTAATTACCCTCACTGTTCATTGTTTCTGGCAGTAACTTGATTATTACTGAATTGTTTTCAGAACTATGTATTGTTTCAATTGACTCTTTCTGATTTGGAATTGATTGATCTTTTGTTGTGCACTTCTTAATATCAGTTTTCCGTAGTTTCAATAAAGAAACTTCATTCAATCTTTAATACTTTCCATATTTTGCAAAAAATTTTAAAAGTTCAATTCAGCCCCCTCTTGAACTCAGCCTAAACTTGTTTTTCAATTGGCATCAGAGCTAAGACTTGAATCCTAGTCAAGTTTTTCTATCCATGGCTGAGAATAAACTACCTTTAGTTAAGGGAGCTTATATACACAGGCCACATATGTTTTCTGGGGTGAACTACCAGTTTTGGAAAGTTAGAATGAAAATCTTCGTTGAATCCATTAATCGTGGTATTTGGAATGTTATAGTAAATGGTCCTTATATTCCTATGTCTCTTGTGGATTGTGTGCCTATTGAGAAATCTTATGATGAATTGTCTTCTAAGACTGAGAATAAAATAGTGCAATATGATTGTGTTGCAAAAACTATAAGATTATCTCTGCCTTGAATCTTGATGATTTTTTTAGAGTATCTCAGTGCAACTCGACTTAAGAGATGTGAGACATACTTGAAGTCACACATGAAGGAACTACTGATGTAAAGAGAGCTAGAAAGCATGCACTGATTTAGGAGTACGAGTTGTTTAGGATGCAGCAAGGGGAGACCATTGCTGATGTGCAGAAACGATTCACTCACATTGTCAACCACTTGATTGGACTGGGAAAGAAGTTTGACAAGGAGGAGTTGAACATCAAGATCCTAAAGTGCCTGGATAGGAGCTGGCAGCCTAAAGTGACTGGTATATCAAAGACTAGAGATTTGACAACACTCACTACTCCAGCACTCTTTGGCAAATTAAGAGAGCACGAGTTGGAGATGACTATGCTGAAGGAAATGGAGATTGTGGAGAAAAAGTCCAGAAGCTTAGCACTCAAGACAAACGCTGCAGATGTTGAATCTAGTGAGAAAAGCTCTTATGAGTGTAGTGATTCTAAGAATCTCAATCTGTTGACAAGAAGATTCCAAAAGTTTATCAAGATGAAGGGCAAAATGAAGAACTAGCAAAGCAAGAGGTATAATAAGAAATCTTATAATGGTTTCCTATTTTGGCTGTGGTAAACAAAGACATGTGAAAGTGGATTGTCCAAGCCTATTGAACAAAGAAACGCAAATAAGAAGAAGACCAGCAAATCTGGAAAAGGTAGAAAAACATATATATCTTGGGAAGACAATGTTACTTCTTTTAGCAGCTCTTCACATGAGGAGGTTAAAGCTAACATGTGTCTTATGGCTGGAAAAGACTATGAGGTGAGTAGCATGAACTCCAACACCTCATTTAATAGTGAGAATTACAGTTCACTTCTTCAGACTTTCTTAGAAACCTATAAAGAAGCAAACAAATTGGCTTTATCCAACAATCAATTGAAAGGGTTAAACAATTAGTTGAAAGATACAGTCAAAGAGTTGGAAAATGAGCTTTTAAAATTGAAAATTGATTTTGATCATCTTGAAATAATTTACAAAGATTCTAGTGACTTTGATTTTAGCAAGCCAATTAATTGCGAAAATTGTGATGTTCTTCAAAAGAAAATTAACTATTTGATTACTACTGCTTCTAAACTTTCTATGGGAACTGCAAACCTCAATGCAATTTTAGGTTCTCAAAATTGTGTTTTTGAAAAGGTTGGCATTGGGTATCAGTGTGGTTTTCAAGGAAAGCAAAAGAAATTTAGTAGTTTCTTTCAAGCTAATGAGCAGCAGTTTTCACCTTTCATGACTTGTTTTTATTGTATGAGAAAAGGTCATTCTGTTGGGAATTGTAAAGTTAGGAAATTTGATGTACCTAAGGGGCTGGTTAGGTGGGTGCCTAAAAGCATCACTAACACTGGTGAACCCAAATTTAACGAGGTATCAATGTCTCAAACTTAATCTGTTTTGCAGTTATGATTGGCATCCAAGAAGCAACTGTGGTATTTGGACAGTGGATGCTCCACATACATGATTGGAGACGTTTCTCAATTGGTTAATCTAAAGTGGAAACTAGATGGCTTTGTCACCTATGGAGACAACAACCGAGGGAGAATACTTGGTGTTTGTGACATTGGAGAAGATGATGATGTGATCATTAAAGATATACTTATAGTGAATGGTTTGGAGTACAACCTACTTAGTATAAGCCAATTGTGTGACAAAGGGTATAAGATCACATTTGAGCCAGACCTTTGCCTAATAGCATATTCAAAAACCAGTGAGATAGTGCTAGTAGGTAAACGGGTAAACAATGTATACATGCTCAATGTCTCTTGCATTACATCTAGTATGAACTACTTGCTGTCTAGAAATGATGAGACTTGGTTGTGACATAAGCGGTTAGCTCATATTCATATGCATCATCTCAATAGGCTTGTATCAAAAGAGCTAGCAATTGGCTTGCCTAAGCTCAAGTTTGAAAGGGACAGATTGTGTGAAGCATGCCAAAAGAGCAAACAGACTAAAAGTTCCTTCAAACAGTTAAATGTTGTTTCTACATCAAGACCTCTTGAGCTGCTTCACATAGATTTGTTTGGTCCTCAAGAAATATGAGCCTAGGAGGTAATTACTATGGTCTTATTGTAATAGATGATTATTCTCGTTTTACTTGGACTCTATTCATTGCCACCAATGATGAAGCCTATCATGCTTTTAAGAGATTTGCCAAAGTTATCCAGAATGAGAAGAATTGTGGTATTTTTGCCATTAAGTCAGATCATGTGGGAGAATTCCAAAATGAGGGATTTGACAAATTTTGTAGCAAATTTGGAATCAAGCACAACTTTTCAGCACCAAGGACTCCACAACATAATGGAGTTGTAGAGAGGAAGAACAGGTCTTTGAAGGAAGTAGCAAGAACTCACTTGAATGAAATAGAATTGCCAAAATACTTTTGGGCAGATACAGTGAGTACAATTTGTTATGTTCTCAATAGGGTGCTCATAAGACCGATCTTGAAGAAGACCCCATATAAGTTGTTTAAAGGTAGAACTTGATGTTTAAAGGTTTTTGGTTGTAAATGTTTTATCTTGAACAATGGTAAGGATAACTTGGGGAAATTTGATTCAAAAGCTTATGAAGGTATTTTCCTAGGCTATTCATTGCATGGTCATGCATATAGAGCATATAATAGAAGAATCATGCTAGTAGAGGAATCCATGCATATTGCATTTGATGAAACTAACAAGAACATGCACGAAAGTACTAAGACAAGTGCAGATGATGAGGTTCCTACTGGACAAAAAAGTTGATACTGGACTGTAGAGTAAACCAGAAAAAAGTTAGTGAACTGCCAGAAAATCAAGCAATTGAACCAGAAATTCAATCGATTGAATCTGGAGCTGGTACAGAGATAATCAATTCTGGGCTGCCAAGAGAGTGGAGAGTGCCCAGAAATCTTTCATTGGACAATGTCATTGGTCAAGTTTAAAAAGCAGTATCAACTAGAAGATCATTGAATCATTTTTCTGAGCACATGACTTTTGTATCACAACTAGAACCCAAGACTGTAGCTGATGCACTAGAGGACACCAACTGGATCAATGCAATGCATTAAGAACTAAATCAATTAGTAAGGAATGAAGTTTGGACACTTGTTCCCAGATTGAAGCATATGAATGTAATTGGAACCAAATGGGTATTCAATAACAAATTGAATGAACATGGAGTCATTGTGAGGAACAAAGCTAGATTGGTTGCAAAAAGGTTACAACCAAGTAGAAGGAATAGACTTTGGAGAAACTTATGCGCCCGTAGCTAGATTGGAGGTAGTGAGGCTACTATTGGCATATGCTTGCATGAATGGATTCAAATTACACCAAATGGATGTCAAGAGTGCTTTCCTTAATGGATATATTGATGAAAAAGTCTATGTGAGACAACCTCCTCGATTTGAAGACCACAAGTATCCAATCATGTCTTCAAGCTCAAGAAAGCATTGTATAGTTTGAAGCAAGCACCTAGACAGTGGTATGAGAGATTGAGTAATTTCTTACTTTATCAAGGCTATGAGAGAGGGAAAACAGATAAGACTTTATTCATTAAGAAAGCATGAAATGATATTATTCTTTTACAAGTTTATGTTGATGACATTATATTTTGTTCAACTAACGACAATTTGTGTGAGCAGTTTGTTAAAGCTATGCAGGGAGAATTTGAGGTGTCCATGATGGGAAAACTCAATTATTTCTTAGGATTGCAAATCAAGCAATTCCAGCATGGGACTTTTCTTAGTCAATCCAAATATTGCAGAGAGTTGTTGAAGAAATTTGAAATGGAAAATTGCAAGGAGGCAACTACACCTATTGCTACTAGATGCTATTTGGATACTGAAGAGAAAGGAGCTAATGTTGATCAAACTAATATAAAGGACTGATTGGATCACTTCTCTATCTTACTGCAAGTAGACCGGATATCATGTTCAGTGTGTGTCTTTGCACAAGATATGAAGCAAATCCCAAGGAATCACACTTCATGACAGCAAAAAGAATTCTAAAATATTTGAAAGGAACTATAGAAGTTGGTTTATGGTATCCCAATGAAGTATCTTTAAATTTAGTAGGTTATTCTGACTCAGATTTTGCAGACTGTAAACTTGATAGAAAGAGCACAAGTGGAACATGTCATTTACTAGGATCCAACTTAATATCTTGACATAGTAAGAAGAAAGCGTGTGTGGCTCTATCAATAGCAGAAGCAGAATACATAGTTGTTGGAAGTTGTTGTGCTCAAAGCTTATGGATCAAACAACAACTAAGTAATTTTGGTCTAAAGCTTACTAAAATTTCCATTATTGTGTGATAATACCATTGCAATAAATTTAATAAAGAATACTGTACAACACTCTAGAACTAAACACATTGAAATACAACACCATTTTATACGAGACCATGTAAATAATGGTGATTGCATAATTCAATTTGTTAGTTCTGAGAAACAACTTGTTGATTTATTCACTAAGCCTCTTAATAAAGAAAGATTTAATTTTCTGAGAAATGAATTAGGCATTATCGATCTTAAATGCGTGAATTAAATCACTCAATGTTTATTGATTCTTAGTTAATTTTATGGGTACATGGTATAGGCAATTAGAGTATCTGTTGCATTTAAACTCTTAATTGATTTAAATGTATTGTATTTGATTGAGAATGCAAGTATTAATTCATTATTGTTTAACCTGCTGGCATGTGCTAAATTAAATCTTCTTGCATTGATTAACTCGGGTTGGAGAAAGAACATTGGGAAGGAGCTCGTTCTGACTCAACTGAACCAGTCAAAAAGAAGTTTGAATGGACTATGATGACTAAATGCACAAACTTTGCATGTGAAGATGGAGAAGATATGCAATACCACTTGGCATCAACTCATTGGAAGTCAACAGTCAAAAAGTACTGACAGATTCTCTTAAGCTAAGTATCTCTACTCAATTTTCTATTTGCAAAATCTCAACAAACTGCAAAGCTTTTTTTTTTCTTTCGTGTTGTCAATCAATATCTTTGAACTACATTTGTTTGTTTGTGTGCATCTGAGTCTTCAAATACTATGTTAGCATGCATTCACAAACATACCACATCACATTGCATATTAACTCGTTCTGTGTCTAAAGAAAGTTCTCATCTTCATACCTTATCTTCGAAATATGGCCTCATCTTTAAATCCCAAAAAAAGACAAAAAGGGCACTTATCAAGCGAGCAAGTTCTGAAGACAATAATGAAATGGACTATCTGGAGAAATGGTTTCTTGGAAACCAAGAGATTATTGCTGATTACTATGATCGACAAAGCGGGAAAGCCATTATAAGCCCCAAGTTCTTGAGCATGGAGTGGCTCAAAGAGGTAAAGTTTGATGAAGTGAGGGACATTATGAAATTTTAGAAGTTGGAAAGGTTTCTAAAAAAGTTTCAAAATCAACAAAAAGCTTGAGTATCGTATTTTATATGTTGTGTTGATTTCCAGTTTTATTGATTTCTTTGAAATTAATGTTGACGAAGAGATTGTCGAGGAAGTCAAGGCTCTAAATCAGATCTCTGTCATCTCTCTAAACAAAATTGGGTTAAAGAAAGTGAATAATAGAAAATGGGTGTGTAAGGCAGATGAGGATATTGCTTTTCAAGAAGAAGAAAGAGCTGGCAAAAGTGTTGTCAATGCATAAGCTACTGTTGAAGCTGGAATGAACTATGATCAATTTGCTAATATGGGTGAGACATATAGCACCAGGAAAAGAAACCTTTTCAAGGTTTGAGCAAATGATGATGAATCAGTTTCAGACCATGGAAAGTGATAACATAAGTCACCATCAGTATTGTGAGACACACTTCTAGTTCATCGAGAATCAAGTTGAAGACATTCAATCAAAGATTGGGATGATGTTCTTTGGACTAGACTACTAAGGCGTCTTTTGCAAATCTTGTTGGCCCATTCTCTTCGTTTTGATGAATTCAAAGGGGGAGAAAGTATGTGTGTTGTCTCTTGCATTAGAATGTCTAAGATGGTGTCTTTTTTCAATATTTTTTTGTGCTAATTTTAGTTGTGTGTTGTTGGGTTATGTTTTATTTCTTCTACTATTGTTGATGCACTTTTACTGAGTTATCCAGCTTTGTTGTTATGTTGCTGGTCTATCTAGCTCTACTGATCTTTAGGTTATGTTGTCTTTGGCTTAATCATGTTTGACGTTTGTTTAGCTTGTATTCCAGAATGGTATGTAATTCTGAATGATGTGTATTGTGATTCGGAGTAATGAAATGAAAATTATGTGTTTGATTATCCTTTAATATTGTTTTCTTTTATGCTTTGAAAGGATATCATATTATGGGGGCGCATTAACAAGAAGATTGGTTAAACTGGCTCAGAAAATCTAAAGAAAAACAATTAACTATTTTCAGTTTAATTAGTTTATTTTTATTCTAAACTTGTTGTGCTTACAAATTCTAATCAATTGTTTTAGAGTATAGTTTGTGCAGGTCATACTTAATGCAACTCAACCAACACTTGTTTGTCTTCATCAAATTAGGGGAGATTGTTAGCACCAAGGCTTGCTAAGTGATTTGATGAAGCCAACAATATGATTAAATCTACAATGAACAACGCTTGCAAAGTGGACTGCTTCAAGCCATTATGGAGCTTGATGGATTTTTGGTCTAGAACTTAGGTTGGGTGTGTGTGATAGTGCGGCTTTGGTATAAAATCATGAGTTGCATGAGATATCACTCAAAGTAAGCTCCAAAATTTATTTTGATTTACAAATGAGGTTTAACAGTTTTTGAAAAACATATTTTAAATAATATATCAGAAAACTGTTTTTCACAATACAACTTAGTGGAATTTTCTAAGTTACAGAAAAATCAATCGATTGAATGACTGATACAATTGATTGAGTTTTTTAACAGTTTTTAACAACTAGTTTGTCTATATAAAAGGGTGAGCACGAATTATGACATAACATACTTGCGAAAAACATTGTTGAGAATTTTGAGCGATCAATTGTGACTTTTTAAGAGAGAAAAATGTGCTTTCACCTTGGGAACTCATTACATTTGATTTTCTTCAAGAACGACCTCAAGAACTTTAATTTTGGAGCATTGAATTGAGTGGGTTTAGTGCAACGCTGGTTTTTGCACTAGAGCTAAGTCTTCTATACTGTTCTTGAACCATTTGTATTCGGCTTGTTAGAAGCACTTCTATTTTGTAATATCTTTGAAAAATTCTTGTACTGTGAGTGGTTTGGGTTAAATTTTGCAGTGGGTTATGATCTATAACAGTGGTGTTTGTACCCAGATTACATAGGGTCTTGTAATTGGGTTTGTAGAGTGGGTTTTCTACACTATTTTTTGACTTGTTGTGGGATACAGTAGGTTGTTTGCTGCTGGAAACAGTGGTATCTTGCGGGGAACAAGGTGTTTGTATTGTTGTAAACTGATCTTGTTGATCTTTATAGTGGAAACTGTTTACTTGTTGGCAAAGGACTGGACATAGCCCTTGAGGAAGGATGAACCAGTATAAATCTTGGTATTCTTGATCTCTCTTACTCTCTTCTTGATCGCTTTATCATTTTTTTCTATTGCCCGCTAAATAAACTGTTCATTGCACATAGTTGACTCTTCATTCTAATTGTGTTTCATTGAGTTTTCTGAAACTATTATTACATTTGTTTAATTGATTGTATTAGTTCTTTATACTAATTGAGTATTTCTTGTTAATAGTAACTAATGTGTAATTGATTGTTCCTCTGGAATTTTGATTTCTTGAATCAATTCTTGGTTTTGTTTTGTCTATTAAATCTGACTGTGTTGGTATGTGAGTGATCTTCATGTTATTGTTTATCTAATCACTTCTGGGAAGTTCTTGTCTGTGATTTTATTCATCAAATTACTTCTGCTTTTGAATCTGATGTTATTACTTGTTCTTGATTGATCTGGTTTACATTCTGGTTTCAGTTATTTATTATTTCTGACAGTAACTTAATTATTACTTAATTGTTTTCAGATCTGTGTATTGTTTCAATTGACTGTTTCTGATTTGGAATTGATTGATCTTTTGTTGTACACTTCTTAATATCATTTTTCAATAGTTTCAATAAAGAATTGTCATTCAATCTTTAATACTTTCCATAATTTACGAAAAAATTTTAAATTTCAATTCACCCCCTCTTGAACTCGGCCTAAACTTGTTTTTCATAAAAGTGTTCAAAGCTCTTTCAAAAGTAAAAATGACATTTCTACTAAAAAACCTTCTAAGGTATATACACTTAGACCTCTTTGGACCAACTAGAATGGAATCTATTAGTGGCAAAATACATGATCTTGTCATTATTGATGATTATACAAGATAGACATGGGTTAGATTCTTGAATTCACAAGGATGGGCCTTTTTTAGTCTTATGTAAATTCATGAAGCATGTTCTAAACAAAAAGGTTTATCCAGTATAGTTGTTTGGAGTGATCATGGTGGAGAATTAAATTAGGAATAAAACATAATTTTTCCACTCTCAAGACACCCCAACATAAAATGGTGTAGTTGAAAGAAAAAATTGTGCTTTACAAGAGATTCCATAACAATGTTGAACTCTAACTCCACTCTTAAATGTTTTCGAGCATAAGACAATAAAAAACTTGTTATTTATAAAACATAATTTACATTAGACCATTACTCAAAATGACTCATTATGAATTGTGGGAAGACAAGAAACCTAATATATCTTATTTTCATCCTTTTGGGATTCAATGTTTTATTTTGAATACAAAAGATAGCTTGGGAAATTTTGATTATAAGAATGATTAAGGAATTTTGCTCGGTTACTCTGAAACGTCTAAGGCTTATAGAGTTTTCAAATCTAGAGCATCTACTATTAAAGAAACTATCCATATAAGATCCAATGACTTTAAGCCTGATATGAAATTGTTAGAGCTAAAATGAATGTGTTGACTAGTAGGAACCCAAGAATAATACACCAGAAAGTAAGATGAGTGCACTAGACGGTCAAACAAGTGCACTACACATTCGAACGAATTCTCCAAACAGTATATCCAATCCATTAATAGAAGCAAGAGAACCGTCTAGCGGCAATTTGATACTACAAAAATATCATCCTACTAATTTTATCATAGGAAATCCCAAGAAGGATTCACTAAAAGATCAAAGGTAAAAGATTAGACATCAATGATCTCAAAAGTTGAGCCTATAAAGTCAATGAAGCACTAGACAATGAAAAATGGATTAAGGCCATGTGAGAAGAACTGAAACATTTTGAGAAAAATGAAGTTTTTACGCATGTTAATCTCCTTAAGAACAAAGCTATCATTAGAGCCAAGTGGAAGTTCAAGAACAAGCTAGATGAACAAGGTAAACTTGTGAGAAATAAGGTTAGATTAGTAGCAAAGGGGTAAGCTTTGCTCCTGTAGCTCATTCTAATGCTATAAAAATCTTGTTTTCATTTGTTGCATTCAATAAAATGAAGCTATGTCAAATGGACAATAAAAGTGTTTTCTTAAATGGTTTCATCAAAGAAGTATATGTGAAACAACCCGCTAGTTTTGAAAGTTCTACTTTTTCATATCATGTTTTTAAATTGAACAAAGATTTGTATAGACTCAAACAAGCTCCTAGAGCATGGTATAAATGGCTAAGCACATTTATGATAGAAAATAATCTTAAACATGGGAAAGTAGATACTATTACCTTGTTTCGTAAAGAGTTTTATAACTATTTTATCATTTTTCAAATATATGTTTGGTGAAACTAGTGAGCTTCTATATCAAAAGTTTTCTAAGCTTATGTAGAATGAATTTGTAATGAGCTTGATGGGAGAACTCAAATTCTTATTAGGCCTGTAGATAAAGCAAGTACATGGTCTAATACATACATTAGGCAAAGTGTGTAAGAGTGCTACTGAAGAAATTCATGTTGGACAGTGTCAAAGAGATAAGCACCTTAAAGCATCTAACTACATCTCTTAGACTAGAGAAGGAATCAAAACCAATGAATAACACAATGTATAGACAGATGATTGGTTCTTTACTCTACCTTACAGTGTCTAAACCAAACATCATATACAATGTCTGCTTGCATGCTCATTTTCAATCTGAACCAATGGAAGATCATTTAATTGTTAAAAGAATTTTCAGATATTTGAAAGGTCCTACTAATCTTGGGTTGTGTTACAAAGACAAAGAAAGCTACCATATGCAAGGATTTTGTGATGTTGATTATGCAAGAGACAAATTGGATATGAAAAGCACAATTGATTGTTGACATTTCATTATAGAAAATTTGATTTCCTGGATGAGTAAGAAACAGGGAACAATAGCACTATCCACTGCAGAAGCTAAATACATATCAGTTGCTCACTATTGTACACAATATTTATGGATGAAGAATTAGTCAGAAGATTACACTGTCCAAGAAAGCAAAATTCCTAGATTGTGACAATAAAGTTGCAAAAATTTTATCCCAAAATCCTATTTTGCATTATAGGGATAAACACATTCAAATTAAACATCACATAATAAGAGATCATGTGCAAAGGGTTATGTTGAATTACAACTTGTACCAACAAACGATTAGTTTGCTGATATTTTTACAAAACATCTTCTTGAAGAGAGATTCAACCGTATGAGAGACCTTTTGAGCATGGCCTTTGTTCAAGAGTAATTAGTGATTATGATTATTGTATTTTTCTGCCTAGGTGATTCTATGCAATAAGCAGTCTAGGACCTAGTAAGTGCAGTAAAAAAATCTAATATCTGTTTTAAAATTTCTCTCTTATCAGAGCAACAAATTTGATCTACAAGGTTTTTCTTTTGTGATTGGCATTGTCATTATTCTTGAATATTTGGTTTCTTGATAAATGCTGATTGGATTCACTAAAAAATCTTAAATAAGGTTTGTCTTGAGAATCATTGAACTAAATTTTGTGATGTAGTTACCGTTGGTGAGTCTTTTAGCCTGATTCATGAATGAATCATTCTATGTTATACCTACTTGTTCTAGTATGTTTTTACTCATATTTCAGTACGCTTTAAAACTTAGCAGGGTGCTTTGATTTTTATTTTTTTTTTGTTTCAACCGGTGTGGGATTCCATTTTCTGGAAACAAGTTGTGGACTTTTTCTTATTTTAGAAACAACAGAGTCGAGGTTCTACAGTTTTTTCAACCACTGTCCCACAAGAGGGGAATTGCACAATGAAGGGGACTGCATTTTGTCATGCACAACGGAACGGAGGTGTTGTAGTTTATCCAGTCCGCCAAACACTACAAAGCAAATGTGGTTTATAGGTTCTTTATTTTAAGTTAATGGAGAGACGAAAATGGAAAATAATTTAAAAACTATTAAATTAATTAATTATAATTGGGGAGAAACATAATTTAGTTGGTTTGAGAGGAAAGAAAAAATATGTAAGGGAAATTATAATAGGAAGTTTAAAATATTCAAAATAGAAGAAAAAAATAAGAATTCATTAATGCTTATTATTATTGATGAAAAATTAATGGAGGGATTTTAAAAAATGTAATATAAAATGAGTGAAAATATTAATTGGAATTATATTCATATACAAGAACGAAATTCTTTTGTAAAAAATGAAATTTGAAATAAAAAAATTAAAAATATTTATATTAAAATGTAATTGGTTTGTGAGAATGAGTAAAATAAAAAAATAATTTAAGACTGAAAATATGTTTTTACTCTAAAATATGTTTTGTAAAATAATATAAAAATAAATATGTTGTTACATTAAGCAAGAAATTTAAATCTTATAAATATAATGTTAATGTAATAAGGTTTTAGTAAAATTAATGCGATCTTTCTAAACATGAAATTTGAATTGAAAGGAATTTCGGAGAATTGAAATATTGGAATGAAAAGTTGAACTTATTTATTAATAAGGTGAAATTTTGTACACAACAAACTTAATGGCCTGAGAAGATCTCAGTCTCCAAAATGGTGACTAGTTTTACAATGACTAAAATGTCTATTACACGGTAGATTATGTTAGGGTAATTATGGTTGTTGCATTTGTGGTTGTTCATCGGATTCAAATTATGGGGGTTATGTAATCATCTTGAAATGAGAGGAAACATGGCAACTTCATTATCAAAGTGTGTTTGATGTATATATTGTATGTAAGAAATTGTACAATGTGATGTGCTAAAATTTGTTGTGAACAAGTTGGAGAAGAAATCAACTGAACTGGACACAAATGAGTGTCTTATGTCATCCATTGTAGGTTGTGGTTTAGGTGTATTGAATCGTTCAACTATGAATGAATGTCGATAAGGTTCCTCATGCAACTGATAATAATTAGTTGCAATTGGAAAAGAATGTTAGTGAGGTTGATAATAATTATTTGCAATAGGGAATGTGGGCTCGAGTGGTAGATTTTGTTATGTCTGTGGATCTTGTAGTAGTTACGGCATTGGCAAGAAATATATGAAATTGGTCATGTACCATTCCATGAACTCTCGAGTGTGGAACAAAGGTCCCTGCATTGGATGACTAGAGAATGTTAGTTCGCAACGGTTGTTTCACATGTTGATCCACTTTGCATGCTTAGTTGCTAATTTTCAGTTGGTCATCCCTGAATGTCAAGTTTGTGGAGTTTGTCCAAGTTGTCAGGCAGGGCACAGACATCTTGCACAAAGTTCAACATCCTTGTAGGTTTCTACCAGGTTAGATGCCTCAAGATCTATACATGGATCCCATTTAAACTATTGTAAATCGTTGTCATTAGAAGATTTGCGTTAGAGTTGAATATTTTGAATGAAATTGGATTGAATGTTTATTTTTCCATTAATTGATCAACTTGTATGTTGTTAATCATAGACCTATATCTCAGAAGGTCATTGTGAAAGATGATTTTGAAGTTCAGAACTCTGTTGCCACTCCATCAACAAACTAAGGGGTACGAAGGTTGTTAGGTGGATAGTGGTGTGATGTATGGCATGCAATATCATGCTCATTGTTGTATAAGTGATATGCACGCACCCATTATTTTTTATTTAGCATTTATTGTCCTATGCAATTCCCTAGACAACACAACTAAATAAGCAAAACCCATATTGTATTGCCTCGTTCCGCGTTGACTAGTTAAAAATGGTGAGTACATAAGATGAACATTGTTGACTAATTTATCAGGCATCAAAACTCCTCCAATCAAACCTAGTATGTATGTCCTATAATATGCATGTAGTTGTTCTTCTGTTGGTTCATCACCTAGTGGGAGCATATTTTCTCAAAGTCATTTTAGTTTCACTTGTAAACCAATGAGTGGTTGACCTTTGTCTTGTGCGACACCAAGATAAGTGTCGAACATTTCCTCCCAAACAAACATTGTAGGGCTCACTACTAGTGGCCTATCTACTCTTAGACCTAGTTGAAGTTAAATGTCTTGTAATGTGATGGTACACTCGCTAATTAGAAGGTGAAATGTCTGAGTTTCAGTTCTCCACCTCTCAACCAATGTGGTGATAACATTTATTTTTATCATATTTTGGGCCACATTTTCATAATGAAATCAACTCTTTCTAAGTTCGAACCTGCTAAAATTGCATGTTTTTATCTCTTTTTTATAAATAACCTAGTTCTTGTTATAAATAATTGGTCACTTGAGTTTTAATAAAGGTTGAGGCAGAAGGTTTGTGCTTGGTGCCACTTTAGCTAGGTTGGGAGCCAGTTGGCCAAGAGTTACATGGATCTGAATTATGTTAGCACCACTGAAGTTGGGTCGGACATGAACATTGCTTACCTAGCACCTTTGTGTATCTAACAAGGTCTTTGCATTAAGGTTAGACATTCTAGAGACTCCACTCCACTTCACTCCATCTGGAAGTCAAGCTCCACTTTGGAGTCAGAAAAATGTAGCCTTAGGATGACGGGTAGGTTTTTGAGGGTTACCTTTTCTTCTCTTTGTATATCCATCTTCCTCTATCATTTACTCTTCTCATATTGTTGGGGTTTGATGTAATCAATTGAATTCTCATGCAATTGTTGGGTTTATATATATGTTTTTCCTTTCAATGTTAGTATTTTGTTTTTGTGCTCATGTTTTGATTCATGGGTTGATCATTAATTCTTAGTGTATTGACAAATATCATTTGTCATCTGGATCTGAATCAAAATACCAAATGAATGATTAGGATTAGAGCATGATTCATTTGTTGTCTTAAGACCCTTGTGGCAAAAGCAAGTTTTTTCTATATAATTGATCAAGGAATTGATGGGTAATAAGGAAGCTTAAGTTCAATCACCTAAGGAATTAGGATTTGGGTATTATTATGGGTTTACATTGACATTTCTTTGGCAAAAAAAAGTAAATGATTTTATGCATGAGAATTAGGATGAAATTTATTCCTAGCAATTGCATTCAATATCCTTTTCATTCTTTTCCACATTTCAAGTGCTAGTAAAAATACCAAAAATATTTTAATTGTTGCATTATTTTATTTTCTTGTTTACCAATTCAAATATTGGGAATAATCTATAGTATAAATTTGTTATCAATTGTAATTATTATCATGTATTAAATAAGTCCCTTGGAGAAAAAACGGTATATTTATTACCTATTACGTAAGTGAATGGTGCACTTGTCACTGAAAGCAAAAAGTGTTAGCATGTGGATACTAAGGTGTCACGCACTTTTAAATGCCTTAGTTTTGCAATTTGAGCAAACCCCACTTGCTCCAAGATTGGAATTGTTAAAGGATCTGTCTTTGTCATTAAATGACAATAAGACTCCAAAATATCATGTTGGTGTCCTACAACGCTAAAGAGGTTAATTCCATGAAAACCTTACCGTGGAAACTATGTTTATGAGAAAAAATAAGGTCATGAACTTAGCATAGTAGCAATGTATACCAATCTATGCTTTTGTTGATTCCATAACAACATACTTTTAGAGTGAAGGTTACTTTGCAAGGGAGAAAAGTTCAACAAAGTAATGAAAAATAGTGTTTTTCAGAAAAATGGCATTCATAGAATTTGATGATGTGATATTTATAAATGGTTTCAGTTTAATTTGGACCATTGATGGGGACATATTCAATTTGAGTTGTTGCATGTGGGTTGGCACTTTAGTACAAAATTTGGGCCAATATTCAAGCAATACAATGAAGCAATGAATGAATGATCCACTAATAGAGTTACACTCACTTTTACAACACCCAAAGTAGTTTCCCTCAAAAGAGGGATCACCCTACAAAGGATGAAAGAAGTCATCCTCATAAAACTCCACAAGAAACCAGAAGAAAGTGTGACCACAATGCACTTTCGCTACCTGACTAGACTCGGTGGATGGTAAGTCATTACACTGTCATTGAGATGACCAAAGACAACGACGTTGAGTTCTTTGGCATATATGAATCCATTGAACTCCAAAATGAACCCAAACTATATGTCACCTTTCAAAGGTTTTCTTCTTCCTCCACACAATCAAAATCCACAACCAATACTCTCCATCACCATCATTTCATTATGAACACTCACAACAAGTTTTACCCTCAAACGACCACCAACCACAACATCGTCCCACATTCGACCTCAATGCTCTCACCACTCGGATCTTGGGGACTGGGAAGACCACATCTTGTCATATACCCAACTATTAAGTGATCTATATGTAAGCCTATACGAAGACCAATACCAACAAGTTCCACAAAAACCACCACAAGAACTTGGGATTGGTCTTCTTGACAAAGTCTTTGATCCATTTAGTGAGAATGAAGATGACATTATTGAGGGAGCTGAAGATGACGAGAGTGATGATGCAACCACATCTTACAAAATGTTAACACTTTTTGCATTTAATGACAAGTACACAAGTCACTCGTGTAGCAAGTATTAATTATATTGTTCTTTCGCGAGGGACTTAAGTAATACACAATAATAATTAAAAGTATAATAAAATTAAACCAAAGAACAATTCTATAATTTAGATGGGTTGTGCGAGAAAATAAATTATACAAAATAATTTAAATATTTTTACAATTTTATGTAAAATCTTAGATAGTAGAATAAGGTTAAGAATCAATTATGAATATTGCTAAGGTTTGACTTCATTGTACTTCTCTTTCATGTAGAAAAATAATTACCTTCTTTTCTCAACTAATATCAATGTCATCCCACAATAATAGTCAAATCCTAATGTCTTAGGTGAATGAGTCTAAGCTTTCGTATTAACCGTTAATCTCTTGATCAATTATATAGAAAAAACTTACTTTGGTTACAATGGTTTAAGACAATAAATGGATCATGCTCTATGTCTAGATGTAGGCTTTCATTAGGTATTTCAATTCAAATCTTGATTACGAACAATATTTCTCAATACTATTAGAATCAAAGTGTCAAGCTATGAATCAATACAACAGGCATTAAGCGCGAAATTCAAATACTGGTATTAAAAGAAAAAGACATATATATATATATATATATATATATATATATATATATATATATATATATATA